>Ga0131853_10000352_pt1 | contig 84051 bp, 69 predicted proteins | sample TergutLab28metaG_FD_92764 | JGI IMG/M metagenome (GOLD analysis project Ga0131853, IMG submission 92764) | Labiotermes labralis P1 segment gut microbial communities from Petit-Saut dam, French Guiana - Lab288 P1 (version 2) (version 2) | ecosystem: Host-associated > Arthropoda: Insects >...
CGCGCATAAATCGTGTGCTTCCGCCTCGCCCGGCGGAAGGAAGTGCAGTACGAACCCCACCGCACATTCGTCTCGCGTACCGCACAAGAACATGCGCGCCCGAAAGCGACCTAAACCTCCGCCGGCAGGCGGAACCCCAAACCCCAACCTCCCACAAACCAAAAGTCAAATGGGGGTCGTCAGGGGGCCAAGCCCCCTGACGCGCATTTTTTTGCATACTTTTTTTGGACAAGACCAAAAAAAGTATGTCGCCTCAGCGAAACGAGCGTAGCGAGCCGCAGGCTCAGAAAATAAAATGATAAAGAAAAAAGAAGGAATATCCAACGATACGTCGTATACACAAAATAAGCAAAAAACCAGCAAAGGAGGCGCCCTTTTATGAGCACCATAAGAGAAAAACGAGAAGAACTGGAAGAGCTCATGCTCTCCCCCCACGCCATAGCATCCAAAAACTCCAAGGGCCGCCTCAGACCAGAGGCAGAATGCCCCATCCGCACCTGTTTCCAACGAGACATCGACCGCATCAGCTACTCCAAAGCCTTCCGCCGCCTCAAACACAAAACCCAAGTCTTCCTCCACCCAGACGGCGACCACTACCGCACCCGCCTCACCCACACCCTGGAAGTCTCCCGCATCGCACGAACCATCGCGAGAGCCCTCCGGCTCAACGAAGACCTCACCGAGGCCATCGCCCTCGGGCACGACCTCGGCCACACTCCCTTCGGCCACGCCGGCGAGCGCGCCCTAGGGGAACTCTACAGCGGCGGATTCCGTCATTACGACCAAAGCCTCCGCGTGGTAGACCGCCTAGAAAAAGGCGGCCTCGGCCTCAACCTCTGCGAAGAAACTCGCACCGGCATCCAACACCACACCGTCGGCCACCAAGGCGACCCCCTAGAAGCCAGCATCGTCCGCATCGCCGACCGCGTCGCCTACATCAACCACGACGCAGACGACGCCATCCGCGCCGGCCTGCTCACAGAAGACCACCTCCCGCAGGAAGTTAGGGAGATCCTGGGCCAAAGCCTAACCGAGCGAATCAACTCCATCGTCCTCGACATCATCGAGCAATCCGAAGACCAACCCGCCATCCGCATGAGCCCCCCGGTAGACAGTGCGGTAACCACCTTCCGAGACTTCATGTTCGCCTCCGTCTACTATAACCCCACCGCCAAAGGCGAAGAGGCTAAAGTCAAAGACGTCCTCGGCAACATTTTCGATTATTACATAAAACACCCCGCAAAACTCCCCGAAGACTATCGGCGGCTGATCGAGGAAGACGGCCTGGAACGCGTCGTCGTCGATTATGTCTCCGGCATGACAGACAAGTTCGCTATGGACACCTATACCGACCTTTTTATCCCCGCAAGCTGGCATTTGCGGTAGCCATAAGCGGGCAAAACGGCGCAATACCGGAACCATTCCGGAACAATAACCGCCCCATAACAAACACATAACCGGCACATAAAGGACGCATAAGCGCCCCATTGGCTATAGATTCAGACACTTGGACAGACTATATAGGCCCACCACCGGGGAGGTGAAGTAACGTGGCCTTTCCCGAATCATTTTTAGAGGAACTCGCAAACCGAAACGACATCGTAGACGTCGTCGGCGGCTACGTCAACTTCATCAAACGCAGTGGTTCCAACCAGTTCGGCCTCTGCCCCTTCCACGGCGAGCGCACCCCCAGCTTCTCCGTCCACGCCGACAAGCAGATTTACTACTGCTTCGGCTGCCACAAAGGCGGCGGCGTCATTAACTTCATCATGGAAATCGAAAACCTAACCTTCCCGGACGCCGTCCACTTCCTAGCCTCCCGCGCCGGAATGACCGTCCCAGACGAAGGCGGCAACGACGAAGCAATCCAGCGCCGCGCAAGGCTTCTAGCGGCCAACAAAGAGGCCGCCCGCTTCTACCACAACCTCCTCAGCACCCCCCTCGGCCACACAGCCGTAGACTATATCAACCGCCGCGGCATCTCGAAGGAGATGGTCAAAACCTTCGGCCTCGGCGCCGCCCCAGACAGTTGGACAGCCCTCACCGACCACTTAACGCGCCGGGGCTACAGCGCGGAAGAGCTGCTCCTAGCGGGCCTCGTCCGCCGCAGTTCCAAGACCGGCGGCGTATACGACTTCTTCCGCGACCGCCTCGTCTTCCCCGTGATCGACGTGCGCGGCAACGTCATCGCCTTCTCCGGACGCATCCTCGGCGATGGGGAACCGAAATATCTCAACACCTCAGATACCCCCGTCTACAACAAAAAGCGCAACCTCTTCGGCATCAATCTCGCCCGCAAAAGCCCCGCGGATCACTTCTTGCTCGTCGAGGGCAACGTAGACGTCGTCTCCCTACACCAGGCTGGGTTCACCAGCGCCATCGCCCCCCTCGGCACCGCGCTTACCACAGAACAGGCCCAACTCCTGCACCGCTACAAACAAGAAGCCATCCTCGCCTTCGACGCGGACACCGCAGGGCAACGGGCCACAGAGGCCTCCATCAAAATCCTAGAAAAAACCGGCATCCGCGTCCGCGTCCTCCGCATTCCAGACGGCAAAGATCCGGACGATTTCCTCAAAACCCGCGGCCCCGGCGCCTTCCAGGCCCTCCTGGACCAGCGCGAAACCCACATTGAATACCGCCTCCTCTCCCTCCGCGGCGCCTACGACCTAGAGCGCGACCCCGACCGGGTCGCCTATCTCCAAGAGGCCCAAAAGCTCCTCGCGGGCCTGGAGAGCGACGTCGAGCTCGAAGTCTACGGCGGTCGCGTCGCGGGACAAACCGGGGTCAGTTTGGAAAGTATCAAAACCGGCGTCAAAAAGTTCCGAGATCAAAAACGAAAACAGCAAAAACGCGACTTTGAGAAAGCGGGCACCCGCCCCACACAGGCCATGCAGCCGGAGAACCGCGCACTGCGATATGAAAACGCCTACTCCGCCATCGCCGAACAAGGCGTATTGCGGCTCCTGCTCTTCGACCCAACGCTTTATCACAACACCCTCCCCCTAGAGCCGGCGGACTTCTCCGCCCCCTTCCTCGGCAGGGCCTATGAGATTATACGGGGCCGAATCCGAGAGGGCAAAGAGAATACGGCGAGCACCTTAGCGCCCCTGTTCAGCAGCGAGGAGATGGGCCAGATCATCCACCTCCTCAACCAACCGGAAAACCCAGCCGACACAAAACAAGCGCTGGAGGACTACATAAAAAAGATCCAAGCGGAAAAGCGAAAACGCGATCCGGAAGCAAATCTACTAGAGATATATAAACAATAAGGATGTGGAAGAGATGGCCAAGAAGAAGAGCAAAGAGACGGTAGAGGACGTCTTGATCGAAAGCCCCGCGGCGGAGGTCGAACAGCTCACCGCCGAACCCTATGACCCCGCGGCGGAAGCCGCGAATGAGGAAAAACTCCGCGATCTCATCGAGCGCGGCAAACAGGCGGGCAAACTCTCGTCCAAAGAACTACTGGACGTGCTCGAAGAAATGAGCCTCGAGCCCGAGCAGTTGGACAAGTTCTATGACACCCTGGAAAACCTCGGCATCGAAACTACGGGTGAAGACTATTTGCCCAGCCTCGAAGATGAAGAGCAGATGCCGGACGTAGAAGAACTCAAAGAACTCGAACTGGTCGAAGAAGAAGTCGTAGACCCCGAGACTCTCGTCGAAAACTTCTCCACGGACGACCCCGTCCGCATGTATCTCAAGGAGATCGGCAAGGTCGCGCTTTTATCCCCGGAGGAAGAAATCGAACTCGCCACCCGCATGGCCGAGGGCGACGAAGAAGCCCGCCGCCGTATGGCGGAGGCGAATCTCCGTCTCGTCGTCTCCATCGCAAAACGCTACGTCGGCCGCGGCATGATGTTCCTCGACCTAATCCAAGAGGGCAACCTCGGCCTCATCAAAGCCGTCGAGAAGTTCGACTACACCAAGGGCTACAAGTTCTCCACTTACGCCACCTGGTGGATCCGCCAGGCGATCACAAGGGCCATCGCCGACCAAGCCCGGACAATCCGGATCCCCGTCCACATGGTCGAAACCATCAACAAGGTCATCCGTGTCTCGCGCCAACTTTTGCAGGAACTGGGGCATGATCCCTCCCCGGAAGAAATCGCCGACGAAATGGGCATCCCCGTCGAAAAAGTACGCGACATCCTGAAAATCGCCCAGGAACCGGTGAGCCTCGAGACACCCATCGGCGAAGAGGAAGACAGCCACCTGGGCGACTTCATCCCCGACGAAGACGCTTCCGAGCCGTCCGAAGCTGCGTCTTTCACCCTGCTCAAAGAACAGCTGATGACCGTGCTCTCCACCCTGACCCCACGCGAAGCCAAAGTGCTCCGGCTCCGCTTCGGCATTGAAGACGGCCGTACGCGGACGCTTGAGGAAGTGGGCAAGGAGTTCAACGTCACCCGCGAACGTATCCGGCAAATTGAGGCAAAGGCGCTCCGGAAACTGCGGCACCCAAGCAGATCGAAGAAATTGAGAGACTTTTTAAATTAAGACACCATAAATCTCCCGCATCAAACGATGCGGGAGATTTTTCTTGACAAACCGACAAATCTAGCGTTACAATATATCTAATTGATATATTTAGGAGATATAGAATGCTTGACTACATCGCACTAGGTATGGTGCTCCGCGAACCCTTGACCGGATACGACATCAAAAAAGAGATTGAAAAGGGAATCGGCCTGTTTTACACAGTGAGCTACGGCAGTCTCTATCCCGCTCTAAAAAAACTCACCGCCAAAGGCTACCTGACCATGACCGAGCAGCCGCAGGGGAGCAGGGTAAAAAAATACTATGCGGCTACAGAACTCGGAAAGGCGACCTTCCTCGAATGGCTCTCCTCCCCCTTTGAGCCCACCCCCAGCTCCGCCCCGCTCTTGGCAAAAATCTACTTCTTCGGCGAACTGCCCGAAGACATGCGCAGACGCCAGTTGAAGGAATGCGAACTATACTATCAGCAAGTGTTGCGCAAGCTCCAAATCATGGAAAAACGCTTCGCCGATTTGACCATGACAGATAGAATCTACTTCGAACTATCCACCCTATATTTCGGCCTGCAACATTTCCAAAACAGCGTCCGGTGGTTCGGACACATCAGTGAGAAAAAGCCGCTTTCGGAGTTTATAAGAAAAGAGGATACCATATGAAAATTCTCGTAATCAACGGCTCGCCCAGAGGCGAATACAGCAACACCATGGCGCTCACACACGCATTTCTGGAAGGCGCAGGATGGCCGGAGGCGGAAATCCTCTGCGCCGCCGGAGCGGAGGTCAAAGGTTGTCTCGGGTGCTTCCGCTGTTGGTCCGAAACACCGGGCCAATGTGTCATAGAGGACGATATGGCCTTCGTCCTCCCAAAGCTAATTGCCGCGGATGTGATTATCTGGTCCTTCCCCTTATATTACTACAGCGTCCCCGGTCAATTGAAAAATCTCATCGACCGGCAATTACCCCTGAGCTTACCAGGGATGGCCGAAGGCACCCAAAGCGGCGACCATTCGTTCCGCTACGATTTGTCCCATCAGCGGCACGTTGTAATCTCCACCTGCGGCTACTGGACCCCGGAAGGCAACTATACCTCCATCACCGCCATGTTTGATCGCATTTTTGGCGATTCCGGCTACACCTCCCTATTTTGCGGACAAGGCGGGCTTTTCCCGCTGGCAAATATGGACGCCGTACCTGGCCTGGAAGAGTTAAAGCAACGCGTAGAGGAATACTTGGAAACCGTCCAGCGGGCAGGGCGGGAATTTGTCGGTGGCAAGCTCAGTGCCCAAACAAAGGCCAAGCTCGCAGCGCCGCTTCTGCCGCAGGATGTATATGAGCAGGCGTCTAACGCCGCGTTCGGCTAAGAGGAAGGGAAACCGACAAACTTGATCGTCATCAACATCAGAAAACACCCGGAATATTTGGAGCAGGCAATCGCCTATATCCAATCCCAGTGGGCCAACCGGCGAACCCGAAAAGTGTACGAAGACTGCATCACAAAGAACGTTGACACCAAAAGTCCGCTGCCGGCTTGGTACCTCCTCGACGGGGACAAACTCATCGGCTGCGCGGGACTCCTCACGAACGACTTCATCAGCCGCATGGACCTCGGTCCTTGGCTCTGCGCGTTGTTCATCGAGAAAAAATATCGCGGGCAAAACCTGGGAAATCTGCTCATTGCGCAGATCAAAGAAGACGTAGCGACCATGGGTCTTGAAAAGCTGTATCTCTCCACAACTCACGAGGGCTACTACGAAAAATACGACTTCCCCTACATCGGAGACGGCTATCACCCCTAGGGAGACAGTTCCCGCATCTACGAGTGCGGCCTGACATAGGGCCACATATGAAAAACCCTTGGAATCTTTCAGTTCCAAGGGTTTCTAATCTCTATACTTTCGGCCAAATACCGCGTCGCCCAGCACATCGGCGAGTTCCGTTAGGATCATGTGCATGCCGTCGTCGCCGGCGCCATAGGGGAGTTGGGACGCCTGCAACAAACCGTCCGTCTCCATCCGTCGCCTGGGGAGCCGGAGCGACACTGTGGTGCCTTTTCCTTCATTGCTGGTGACGAGGAGCGTCCCTCCGTGGAGTTTTGCGATCTCCCGGGCGACCGACATGCCCGCGCCAACCCCTGCCAAGGGGTCAGTATCAGATCGTTCGCGCTGATACTGCTCAAACACATATGCCAGCTCACGCGCGGGTATCCCCGCACCTGTATCCCTCAGGGAGAGGATAACATCATCCCCTGTTCCTGCGAGGTCCAGATGAAGCTTGCCGTCCGGCCCGAGGCGTTTGAGACTGTTAGAGATGAGATTGAGCAAAAGTTTGCTCATCTTCGGCCTGTCCAAGGCGGTGATCCATTGATCCTGCGCGGACTGAAACGTGAGCTTATGCCCCAACATCGCAGCAAAATGCCCCACCGACTGGACAAGATCGTGGCAGAATCTTACAAAGTCTACCTGCTCCAACTGGAGCCGCCCCTGCCCGCCTGAGAAGCGGACGAGGCTGTCTAGGTTATCGCAAAGCCGTTGGAGTTTATAGTAGCTCTTGTTGATGATCGTGAGATTAGACCGCTGTTTCGCGTCTTCCAGCCGGTCAATGGCGGGGGTGAGGAGTTCGGTTGCCATGTTGAGCACCGTGAGTGTCCGCCGCATGTTGCCGCAGACATTTTCCAAGAGATACCCTTCCTCCGCGCCGGGCTTTGCCTCTGGGACGAGGGTGAAAAGGCGCATATCGTCCATTCGCGCGGCTAGCACCGTACAGGGCTCTTCGCATATCTCAAGACTTGCCGAGAAAGTCTCCTCGGCCCGCTCCAACAGTTCAGAAGGCAGAAGAATGTTCGCCGGGTTTCCGGGGGAGATATCGGGGTAATACGTCTGGGCCGCCGGATTGAGGAAGGCAATGATCCCATTCACCACGCCGATTGTAGCGTCCCGCTGTATGACAAATAGCTGCTCGATCCGTTTATCGTGCATGGTCCCTCCCTTCCGAGACGTCTTCCCACTAGCCTTACCGAAAGTGCCGGCCTCTTCCCTGTCAAATCTTTCCTGCTCTTACAAACTATTTAATAGTATACTAAATTTCAACTCGGAAATCAATGGAAATCGTCAAATTTTGCAAATTTTTGTGGAACGCACACCCTGGAAACGGGCATTGCAAACCTTTTCATTTGCAGAAGTTTGGTGTATAATGAAACCTGGTAAAATATGAGAGTCACCGCACTATCACATCATATAAAAAACGGAGGGACAGCACTATGGGCATTAAAATCGCCATCAACGGCTTCGGCAGGATCGGCCGCCTGGTGTTCCGGGCGGGTCTGGAGCGGGGAGACGTGGAGTTCGTCGGCATCAACGATCTCATCTCGCCGGACTATATGGCCTACATGCTACAGTATGACACCATCCACGGCCCCTTCCAAGGCGAGGTCAGTTCTACGGAAGACGCGCTGATCGTAAACGGCAAGAAAATCCCCACCTTCTCCGAAAAAGACCCAACCAAACTCCCTTGGGGCAAACTCGGCGTATACGCCGTGGTCGAGTGCACCGGGCTCTTTACGACCACCGAAGCGGCCTCCGCGCACATCAAAGCCGGGGCGCAAAAAGTCGTGATCTCGGCCCCTTCCACCGATGCTCCTATGTTCGTCATGGGCGTCAACCACGAGACATATGAACCCAGCATGGACGTCATCTCCAACGCCTCCTGCACCACCAACTGCCTCGCTCCCGTCGCCAAAGTCCTCCATGACAACTGGGGCATCACCAACGGGCTTATGACCACCGTCCACGCGACCACGGCGACGCAGAAAACCGTCGATGGCGTCTCCGTCAAAGACTGGCGCGGGGGCCGCGCCGCCGCCGGGAACATCATCCCGAGCTCTACGGGGGCCGCGAAGGCTGTTGGCAAGGTCATCCCCTCACTCAATGGCAAACTCACCGGCATGAGCATGCGCATCCCGACGCTCAACGTCTCTGTCGTAGACCTGACCTGCACACTCGCCAACCCCGCCACGTATGAGGAGATTTGCGCGGCGATGAAGAAAGCCTCCGAGGGCGAACTAAAAGGCATCCTCGGCTACACCGACGACATGGTCGTCTCCTCCGACTTCAACGGTGACCCCCGCACCTCCATCTTCGACGCCAAAGCCGGCATCTCCCTGACAGACACCTTCGTTAAAGTCCTCGCCTGGTATGACAACGAGTGGGCCTACTCCTGCAAAACTGTCGATCTGGTGGAGTATATCGCAAAGCAATAAGTATCTCCAAAATATGATTGATAGGGCGCTGTCACTCCCGACAGCGCCCTATGTTTTCTCAAATTGTAAACCCGCAACACCAAAATAGTTGACAATTGAAATTCCACATGTTATACTCCTCCAAAAGCTTGAAAGGAGCCCCTCCTATGCCAAAACCCTTCCTGTCCATCCGCGACCTCTGCCTTATTAGCGTATTTGCAGCCATGATTATCGCCCTATCCCCCATTCCCATCCCCCTGCCGGGCGGAATACCCATCACACTGGCGACTTTCATCATCCCTTTCACCGGCGCCGTGCTGGGTCCCAAACGCGGCGCGATTGCGGCTTTGGTCTACATTCTGCTCGGCGCCGCTGGCTTACCGATCTTTTCGTCTTTCCGCGGCGGACTTGGTATGCTCATCGGCCCGACGGGTGGTTTTCTCCTCACCTTCCCCCTCCTTGCCTGGATCGTCGGGTTCTTTGCCGAGCGGAACCATCGCCTTTGGCTGGCGGTCGGCCTCGTTCTGGGCTTTGTAGTCAACTTCTCCGCAGGCATACTCTACTTCTCCTTCGTCATGCAATCGAGCCTGCATGCCGCATTCATGGCCACCACCGCCCCCTTCCTGCTGGTCGAGCCACTCAAAATGTGCGCTGTATTCCTGCTCGCGCCAACGGTTCGAAAGGCATTAGAGAGGTCAGAAACACGGTAACTATTTTTGAATCCCCCTTTACATCCACAAAAACATATGGTAAACTACAAAGACCCCTTGCTGGGATGCAGGATATTCGCCGAACAACATTCGGTGCCTTTCCGCCTACTTCTCGGCCAGGAGGAAAACAAAAAAAGAAAGGACAACACACCGATGATTACCAAAGAACAAAAATCTACCGTAATCGAAAGCAATCGCACACACGAAACAGACACCGGTTCCCCGGAAGTCCAGATCGCCATCCTGTCGGAGCGCATCTCCCAACTCACCGAGCACCTGAAGATCCACAAAAAGGATAACCACTCCCGCCGTGGTCTGCTCAAGATGGTCGGTCAGCGCCGGAGCCTGCTGGACTATCTGGCAAAGAAGGACATCGAGCGTTACAGAGCTTGTATCGCAAAGCTCGGCATCAGAAGATAGGTTCATCCAGGGGCGACCGATCTCGGTCGCCCGTTTTCTAATCATGGTAACGCGCCAAAGTGGGCATACTACCCGCTAGCGATATAGAGCAAAAGCAAGGGGCAGGAGTACAGATCCACCTTAGCAGTTGAACATGTGTCTTTCCACAGAGCAAGCAAAGACCTATGTTCAAGTGCTAAAGTTGGACGGATGTACTCCTTCTCAAGATGAAAGGAGCAATACACATGCAATGCCAAAAACGTGAATTCCCAGACCACAAGACCTTCTCCATGGAGCTCGCCGGACGTCCGCTCACCATGGAGGTGGGCAAACTGGCCGAACTCGCAAACGCCGCTGTCCTCGTCAAATACGGCGAGACAACCGTACTCGTCACCGCGACCGCCTCGGCACGTCCGAAAGACGGAATCGACTATTTCCCCCTCGCCGTAGACTTCGAAGAGAAGCTCTACGCCGTCGGCCGCATCCCCGGCTCTTTCCTGCGCCGTGAGAGCCGTCCGTCTGAGCGGGCGATGCTCGCCAGCCGCATGATCGACCGCCCCATGCGCCCCCTCTTCCCGGATGATTTGCGCAATGACGTCGTCATCGTCTGCACCGTGCTCTCCGTCGATCACGACTGTAACCCCGAGATCGCCGCGATGATCGGCGCAAGCGCCGCCGTGTGCATCTCGGACATCCCGTTTAACGGCCCTATCGCCTCCGTCGGCCTCGGCTGGGACGGGGAAAATTTCCTCATCAACCCCACCGTCGCCCAGCGCGCGACCAGCAAGATGTACGTCACCGTCGCTGGCAACAAAGACAAAATCGTCATGATCGAAGCCGCCGCAAATGAGATTTCGGACGAGATCATGCTGGACGGCATCAAGTTCGCCCACAAAGAAATCAACCGCGTGATTGCTTTGATTGACGAGATGGTCAAAGAAGTCGGCAAGCCGAAGTTCACCTATGCGCAAGCCTCCTTCAACTGCGACCTCTTCGACAAGGTGAAAGACACCTTCTACACCCGCTTTGAGAGCGCGCTCGACACAGACGACAAAAACGTCCGCGAAGAGCGCATCAACGCCCTCTACACCGACATCGCCGCCGCCCTTGAGGCCGACTTCCCGGATTTCCCGACGCACTGGGATGAGATCAACTACCGGATGCAGAAGAAAGTCGTCCAAACCTGGCTGCTCCAAGGCAGACGCGTAGACGGCCGCGCTATGGATCAAATCCGCGCCCTCGCTTCTGAGGTCGCCGTGATCCCGCGTGTCCACGGCTCCGGCCTCTTTACGCGTGGGCAAACCCAAGTACTCAGCATCACGACGCTGAACACCATCGCCGCCAGCCAGAAGCTGGACACCATCTTTGAGGAAGAGTCCAAGCGCTTCATGCACCACTACAATTTCCCCTCCTACTCCGTTGGCGAAGCGCGTCCCGCGCGTTCCACAGGCCGCCGCGAGTGGGGCCACGGCGCACTGGTCGAGAAAGCGCTCGAGCCTGTGATCCCGCCCATCGAGGAATTCCCATACGCCATCCGCGTTGTGTCTGAGGTGCTGAGCTCTAACGGTTCGACTTCGCAGGGCTCCGTCTGCGGCAGTACGCTCGCCCTGATGGACGCCGGCGTGCCGATCAAAGCCCCCGTAGCCGGCATCTCCTGCGGCCTCATCACAGACGAAAAGAACCCGGACAACTGGACAACCTTCATCGACATCCAAGGCGTGGAAGACTTCCACGGCGAGATGGACTTCAAAGTCGCCGGAACCAAAGCGGGCATCACCGCCATCCAGATGGACCTGAAAAACGACGGCCTGACCTACGAGATCATCGAAGAAGCCCTCCGTTCCACGCGTGAGGCCCGTTTCTTCATCCTCGATAACGTCATGCTGCCCGTCATCTCCGAGCCGCGCAAAGAACTCGCGGCGACCGCGCCGAAGATGATTCAAATGAAGATCGAAGTAGACAAGATCCGCGAAGTCATCGGTTCGGGCGGCAAGGTGATCCAAAAGATCGTCGCCGACACCGGCGCCAAGATCGACATTGAAGACGACGGCAACATCTATATCTCCGGCATCGACATCGAAGCCTGCCGCGCGGCAAAGTCTATCATCGACAACATCGTATTCGTACCCGAGGTGGGCAAGCTCTATTTCGGCAAAGTCGTCCGCATCCTCCCGATCGGCGCATTTGTTGAGCTGGTCCCCGGCAAGGACGGCATGATCCACATCTCGAAACTGGAAAATCACCGCGTCGAAAAAGTCGAAGACGTCCTCAACGAAGGCGACATGACCTGGGTCAAAGTCATGGAAATCGACGACCGCGGCCGCGTAAACCTCTCCCGCAAAGACGCCATCAAAGAGCGTGAGAAAATGGGCCTGGTAGACTAAAAATCAACAACAGGGGGCGGGCAAAAGCCCGCCCCCTACATTTTCGAGGAGAACGACTTATGATCCAAAAAATCACCCTCCCCAACGGCCTGCGCCTAGTCTACGAACACATCCCCCACGTCCGGTCCGTCTCCCTCGGCCTCTGGCTCGGCGTCGGGTCACGATTTGAGACAGCGGCGGAGAGCGGCGCTTCACATTTCATCGAACACCTCCTCTTCAAAGGCACCGCGACCCGCAGCGCAACGGAACTCGCCGAGGAGATGGACCAGCTCGGCGGCCAGATCAACGCCTTTACCACCAAGGAGTGCACCTGCTTCTACGGCCGCGTGCTGGATCAAAACCTCCGCCGCACCGTCGACCTCCTGGCGGACATTTTCCTCCGCTCCCGCTTTTCAGACGCGGACATCGAAGCCGAGCAGAAAATCATCTCCGAAGAGATCGACATGTATGAGGACTCCCCGGAAGATCTCGTGTCCGATGTGTTAATCGACTCCGTCTTCGCGCCCAACGCGCTCTCCATGCCCGTCCTCGGCACAAAAGCGAGCCTCGCGGGGCTCACACGAGACTCGCTCCTCACCTACAAATCCGCCCACTACACCCCCGGACGGCTCGTGATCGCGATTTCCGGCAACTTTACGGAGGCCGACCTCGATTATATCCGCACCATCTTCGCCGCAATGCCACCCGGATCTGCGACCTCGCCCGAGGCGGCGATCTACACACCGGGGCTGGTATTGCGGAAGAAGTCGATTGAGCAAAACCACCTCTGCCTCCTCCTCCCCGGCCTCGCCACAGACAGCGAAGACCGATATGCGGGGCAGCTGCTGAACAACATCCTCGGCGGCGGCATATCGTCGCGGCTGTTTCAGACCGTGCGCGAACAACACGGCCTCTGCTACAACGTCTATTCCTTCGGCGTAAGCTTCCAGGAGCTCGGTCTGCTCGGCGTCTACGCGGCCCTCGGCTCCGAAACCGAGGAAAAAGCCCTCGGCCTAATCCTCGCCATCCTGCGCGACCTGCGCGACAAAGGCGTAACCCCCGGCGAACTAGACCGCGCCCGCGACCAAGTCAAATCCAACATCCTCATGAGCCTTGAATCCACCTCCGCGCGGATGAACACGCTCGGCAAAAACGAACTCACACGCGGACATATCCCCACCCCCGAGGAAACCATCACCCGCTACGACGCGGTGACGCTGGACAGCATCCGCACCCTAGCCGAACGTCTGATCGACTTCAACCGCCTCTCCTTCTCCGCCGTCGGCGAAGTCGCGGACGAGGCGAAGTATCGGAAGCTGCTGAGCCTCTAAGAAACAAAAACACCCCGCCCTGTTGCGCGGGGTGTTTCTTATTCTCCTACAGCCTGCTTGAGGTTCATAATTTCTATGCCATGCAGCTCGACTGTGTCTTCTAGCACATCTACGCGCTTGCCTTGGCCACTGCTATATTCCGCTAGGACTACATTATTCTCAAGCAGGGCTTTGAGCGCCGGAATATGCTCGTTTTCCATGTTTAACTGCAACTTCGCAAAAATATCCATATTCCTTTGCACGAGACTCATGATATCCCCAAACGTATCCATACGGTGGCTTACCTCAGTGATCGTTTGCTTCATCTCGCCCACGCAACGCTCAAGCCGCTCGACCTGTGCATCCACATCGCCCATTTGCGTGTCCATGCGTGCTTCGAGCTTGCCAATGAGGTCTAAGATTCTTTCCTCGCTGCTCATTCTGCGCACCGTCCTTTCGGATGTTGCCAGTATAGCACTTCTGGCGAAGTGCTGTCAAGCCCCGCCTTCCGGCGGGGCTTTCGTGCGCAAACACAACAAACCGCCCGGCGCATTTGCGCCGGGCGGTCTGTGTTCACCTATATGCTACTGAAAAATTCAGTAGATGTTGGGGACGCTTATACTGTGACGATCGTGAATACGGCAGTAGCGGTTTCACCAGTGCTGTCCGTAAACGTAATGGTCACCGGGATGTCTGTGCCAACAGCAAAGCCTGCGGATGCAGGAACAAGCCAGCCCATCACGATGTCGCCGGTTGCCGCAGCAACAGTGCCTGTGGTGGTGACAGAAGCAGGCAGCTCAATGATCACGCCACCAGCAGTTGCCAACATCGGGATCGAGTAGGAAATGTTCACGGTACCAACTGCCATGTTAGCTGTAGCCACGGCAACGTCCAGAGCCATCTCTGTGTTAGCAGAGAGTGTAGCCGGAGTCAGCGTAACACCAGGAGCCGGAGTCGGAGTCTCGTCTGCCCATGTGATGGTCACATTTGCAGGTGCAGCTGCGCTGGCGAAACCAGCGAGAGCAAGCGTCACAGAACCGCCAAGGACAACACCAGCAGTCTCGAGATCAGTCTCGTTCCATGTGAGTGCAAACGTAGCCGAACCAATCGGTGTCGTAACAGCTGTAGTAGCCGGATCAACGACCGCGAAGGTACCAACACCAGTTACGCTGGCTACAGTCAGGAGACCTGCCAGATCAGCCGGGAGGTTCGCCGGGTCGAGATTGCTCCATGCGACAGTGACGTCCAGAGTCTCTGCAGCAGGATCCAGTGTAGCAGGTGCTGTGAGGGTGATCGTCGGGGTCGGCGGTGTTTCGTCTCTCATGATGACGAACACACCGTTTAGGACGTTACCGGTCCAAGAGTACCAGATTTGGAAGCCATTCTCGATCAGAGTCTCACCGTCTTCAACAGCAAATGTTGTCGGCGAGGAGAACGGATTCAGGAATGTGATTTGTGCTCTGGTTGCATCTGCTGTGTTGGTCAGTGCAGCCAGGATAGCCAGACCTTGTGCACGGTTCGCTGCAGAGAGGTCGATGCCACCCGGAGGTGTCGGTTGACCCAGTACAACGTCGGAGAGCACACGGTTTGTTTGGTTGCTCGGCATGTTGTAGGTGCGAGCAGTGTCAGTCGCTGTGATCCAGATCGCTGTTTGGTTAGGAACAGTCACAGCAACGCCACCGACTACCGGGATGTTAACAGTGATCCACTCTCTTTGTGTGCCAGTTGCGTTGAGTCTGATGATTTGCATTTCGGTCGGAGCAACTCTTTGACCGTTTGCGAGTGTGATGTGACCGGCTACGTTACCACGACCGATGACATAAACCATTTCGCCGCCTGCGCCTTCCGGTTGTGTAACAGCAATTACATTGCCACGGAGGTCGAAGTAGAAGGTGAATGTGGTGTTTTCCCACGGCTCACGGTTGCCTTGTGCATCCGGAACTTGAGTGACAATGTCAGCCAGTTCAGGACGACCTTCTTGCCAATCGCCAGTTACGACGAAGGTAGAGTTTTGGTTGTAGTTAGCGTTTTGGATCACGCCCGGTGCTACCAGTTGGATGTTGTTACGAGTTTGGCCAGTGATGCCGAACTGGAAGCCAACAAACTGAGCAGCATCTGCGCCGCCAATGGGAGCTTGGTTCAAGAATCTGACAGAGCCAGTAGCCGTGGTCAGATTGTTGAGGATCATACGGTTTGCTTCATACTCAACGCGAACAACACCATGCGTGATGAGGTTTGCGAGGTTGTAGCGGGATTCGTTGACAACCAGATGTCTGTTGACTTCTGTGTCAGAACCAACACCAACGTGGACCGCTCTGTTGCCAGCAGCGCCAGTTACGCGCAGGTTCTCAATACTTTGTTCTGCCCATACTGCAGTTTGAACTACGCCGTCATATACGACATAGGTAACCGGTAGGACGCGAGCAAAGTTGTCGCCAGCGTTGAGGAATGCTGTCGCTCTAGTCACGTTTGTGATCGGTGTGCCAGTACGTGTGAAGTTTTGGAAAGCAAGCGCGTTGAACTGATAGTTAACATCAGTTACGCCAGCAGCTCTCATTTGTGCAACTTCGAGGTTTGCGTTTGCTGCTACGTTGATGTCTGTGGACAGAACCTCAACATAGTAGATAACACGGTCTGTGCCAACGGTGCCCCAGAACACGTTTACAACGCGGCCAATTTCGTGGCGCGGTGCAACGTATACGAAGTTGTTGCCGGTGTGACCTTCGTGGTCAATGCCGGGCAGCGCAGCAACAGTAACTGTACGTTGCAGGGTGCCGTTGTTGACGTTGGTCATGTTCATGTTGTCGATGGTTACGCTTTGGGAGACAGTGGAGTTGTTGAGCGCAGTAGCAGCTGATGTGTCTTCCAGTTGGAAACCGAAGTTCATTACGCCGAAGTTCGGGTTTTGTGCCCAGAAGCCAAGGACTTCTGTGTACAGAACGCGTTGCACGCCGAGTGCGTTGAACATGAGTTGCGCAGCAACTTCACGCGGTGCGCCTTGGTTCTCACGGCCGCCGCTGAGGTTTACGCTGGTGTACAGGCCTTCACGACCAGCAACTGCGCTGGTGTTGATTGCCCATGCCGGACCAACCATGGAGCCGTCTCCGCCCCAACCTGTTGCGCGGAGCAACATGGAAGCAGCTTCGAGAACGGTTACGTTGCTGTGCGGATCGAATGTGCCATCACCGCGGCCAGCAACAATGTTGTTTACGTATGCCCAGTTGACATAGCCAGCAAACCATTGGTCAGCCGGGATGTCGGTGAAGAACTGTGTCGGGCCCGGTGTCGGACGGCTGCCAGGACCATCGGTACGTCCAGTGACGATACGATAGATCAGAGCAGTCATTTCCGCGCGGGTAACGACTCTGTTCGGCTGAACGGAATAACCGTCGCCTTCGATGACGCCCATACCAACCAGGACGCCCATAGCAACTTGATGTTGCTCGGAAACCGCGTTGGCGTCACTGAAGTCGTCCAAGCGGGTTGCACCAGCAAAGGGAGCCATGGTAATCAGCATGGCGAGAACCAGTACTAGTGCGAGAATTCTTTTCGAATTTCTCATGTGTTTCCTTCCTCCTACAATAATTTATTGTACCTCATCCGTCATACGCTGTACACTGCGCATCTGCACAGCGTACGAATCACGAATGTTGATACCACTTTCATGGTAATTATACTCTCCGCCAAAGACCCTTGTCAACAGCCTCGGGGGATTGTAACACAACTGCAATAATCGCAACAAAGCCATAAGCAACGCTAACAACACCTATTCGCAGTTGCAATAAGTATACACTATATAGTATATCCACGCAAGCGTTTTCACCATTTTTTTACATAATCTTTGCATTTTCCGCAGGGTGAGCGGACTGCCGGGGAGGACGTCCTGCAATGTACTACACACGTCATTGCGGGCTTGACCCCGCAATCTCCAAAGATTCCGGCTCGGAGGCCGGAATGACGATGTTGTATAGCGAACGCAAGGGGCGTCATCCCCTACTTGCGGGATGCGGGCTTTCTTATTATAATGGGTGGAGTTTCTTACCTATATAATAGAGGTGCCCGTTATGACCATCCACCCCATCGCCCATGTCCGCACTGATTTTCCGACGAAATTCGGCATTCCGCGCCAAAGCGGACTCGTGTGGGAACTCACGGGGACGATTGTGTTCGAACCCGCCTACCGCGTCCTCGACGCCTTGCGCGGACTGGACGGATTCAGCCACCTCTGGCTGATCTGGGGTTTTTCTGCGACCGAGCAGACAGATTGGACTCCCACAGTGCGCCCCCCGCGTCTCGGCGGCAACACGCGGATGGGTGTATTTGCAACGCGCTCCCCCTTCCGTCCCAACCCGCTCGGCCTCTCCGCCGTAGCCATCGCCTCGATCGAGGAAGACGCAACCCACGGCCCGCTCATCCATATCTGCGGCGCGGATGTGTTGGACGGCACCCCAATCTACGACATCAAACCCTACCTCCCCTACGCGGACTGCCTACCCAGCGCCATCGGCGGATTTGCGGATTCAGCGCCGCCGACACTTACGGTAGAGGCAGAGGAACGGCATCTTGCCATCGTGCCGCCGGAGAAATGTGCGGCGCTCCTCGCTATCCTGGCACAGGACCCGCGTCCCTCTTACCAACGTGACCCTTCGCGGGTGCACGGCTTGCAATTTGCGGGATATGAGGTAAAGTTTCGCGTAGCGGACAAGACGCTGACTGTGGTTGAAATTGAACGATTATAAAGACCTGAACTCCCCCTCCATTTGTCAGACTTTTTTGCAAGAAAATTCTTGCCAACTCCCAAAATGCGCAGTATAATAGTTCAATCATGCTGGACATTTGAAGAGGAGGCATCCCAATATGCTCTACAATCCGTATGAAAGCGCACGCGCACAGTTCGACAAGGTAGCCGAAACAATCAACCTCGACCCCGGCGCACGCGCACTGTTGCGCACGCCGATGAAGGAGTTCCACTTCACCATCCCCGTCAAGATGGACGACGGCTCCTCTCAGGTGTTCCAGGCATACCGCATCAACCACAACGACGCACGGGGCCCCGCAAAAGGCGGCATCCGCTTCCACCCCCACGAAACCGCCGACACCGTCCGCGCCCTCGCCATGTGGATGACTTGGAAATGCGCCTGCGTAGACATCCCCCTCGGCGGCGGCAAAGGCGGCATCGTCTGCGATCCGCGCACGATGTCTCTGGGTGAGCAAGAGCGTATGTGCCGCGGCTATGTCCGCCAGGCCTTCAAACAAATCGGCCCGAATATCGACGTCCCCGCACCAGACGTCATGTCAAATAACCAGCATATGCTGTGGATGATGGACGAGTATGAGACAATCGCGGGCGGCAGCTACCCCGGCGTCATCACAGGCAAACCCGTCGGCGCGGGCGGCTCTCTCGGCCGCACCGAAGCCACCGGATACGGCCTCGTCTATGTCCTGAAAGAACTGCTGGAAGCCGAGAAGATCGACATCAAAGGCACCACCGCCAGCATCCAAGGCTTCGGCAACGTAGCCGACTACGCCGCCCGGATGTACACCGACCTCGGCGGCACCGTAATCGCCATCTCCTGCTTCGACATGGCCGACCAAACAGCCTACACCTACCGCAAAAAATCCGGCTGCGACATCATGGAGCTAGTCAGCATCAAAGACTCCTTCGGCAGCATCAACAAAGAAAAAGCCCTCGCTTTAGGCTACGAACTCCTCCCCGGCGACGCGTGGCTCGCGGAAGAAGTAGACATCCTGATGCCCTGCGCGCTCGAGAGCCAACTCACCCCAGAGAGCTTCCAAAACGTCTCAAAGCGTGTCCGTATCATCGCCGAAGGCGCCAACGGCCCCACCACACCGGACTGTGACCCCCTCATCAAAGAGCGCGGCATCCTCATGCTCCCCGATTTCCTCGTCAACGCCGGCGGCGTGACCTGCAGCTATTTCGAGCAGGTCCAGTGCAACATGAACTACTTCTGGAGCCGCGAGGAAGTACTAAGCAAACTCGAATACTCGATGGTCAAGGCCTTTCACGCCGTCTACAACCTCGCCAAAGAACGCAACGTCTACATGCGCGACGCCGCGTATATGATTGCGATCGAGCGCGTGAGCGGCGCCGTGAAACGGCGTGGCTGGATTTAGTTCTCTATCTACAATATTTACACAAGCAAAGAGCTGCCTCCGCTGGGAGGCGGCTCTTTGCTTTTATCATGTCATTTTTGTAAAAACGACATTTTACACAAAATATGGACTTTATTTACATGACGTGGTATTATAAATGTGGAAAAATAAAATAGATAAAATTGGAGCGGCAGACACTATGAGAAAATTTTTATGTTTCTTATTAATTATAGCTCTTCTGATCGGGATTTTCCCCCCGATCGTTTTTGCGGCTCCCGTCACCAATTACACTGACCTCGCCGCCGCAATAGCTGCCGCGCCTACAGATGGAACTTTGACGACGATTGAACTGGGCGGCAATTTTTCAGCCACCGGCGGGGCGATTTCCATCGCCTCCGGCCAAAACATCGTCCTCACCAGCGCAGCCGGAAATATCTTTACCTTTACACAGGCAACCGCCGGGCAGCGGCACTTCACCGTAGCCGGAAGTCTGACCCTTCAAAACGTCACCCTGAGCGGGCCGGGCGGCACGACGTTTGGCGGCGGCGTGAACGTTTCCGGCGGATCACTTACGATAGCGGGCGGCGCCACGATCACAAACTGTAACGTCAGCGGGTCCGGCGGTGCCGCGTCTTTGACGCACAACAGTACCTTCACCATGACAGGCGGCACAATCAGCGGCAACACCGCCACCGTGGGCGGTGGTGGTGTAGATATTGAAAATGGCTATGCCACCATTTCCGGCGGCACCATTTCCGGCAACGTGGCGACCTCCGCCAGCGGATTTGGCGGCGGCATTTACCTGAAAGCGGCAAACCTGACCATGACAGGCGGCGAAATCTCCAATAACCGCGCCACCAACGGCGGCGGGATCTATGTGGACAGTTCTGGTTTAATCAATATGAGCGGCGGCACGATCAGCAATAACGTCGCTACCGCGAACGGCGGCGGCATATTCACTGCCCAATATACCAGTAACAATCCCTTGCCGCCCAACTCCTATCTGAACCTAATCATCGGCGCGGCAGTGGTTTTTACGGGTAATATAGCCGGAAGCGGCGCACGGATTCCGCCGAGCAATGTAGCCCCTCCGGGCACGCAGATTCAAACGACAAATACCAGCTCCGTTTTTGGTAACCCGCTCAATAACCTGGACATCAACTACTTCGGGTCGGCGGGCGTTATGGTCCTGTATCTGACCGTTACATTCTCCCCGGGCGCAAACGGCGCATTCCCGCCTGGAACTGTGACACAACAGAACATTCCCACCACCAACAGCCCCCTCGTCCCAACCTCCGTACCGACACCGCAGCCAACCGCAAACTACGGATTTATCGGCTGGACACCGGACGGCGGCACCACAATTTTAACCAGCGCCCAAGTACTTACCACGCCGATCAGCAACAATACAACATACGTTGCCCTCTATGCCCCGCCGATCTCTTTGGTCTTCAACTGGCAAGACAGCGCCACGCCTACAACACAGACCGTGACACCGGTGCAAGTAACCGGCACCTACGCGAGCGCCCTGTCACAGGCCACCATTCCGACCCTGGCCGACAATGTCTTCCGCGGTTGGTTTACCACGCCCTATGGGAGTACGAGCGGTATCCAGATTCTTCCCACCTCTATCGTCGCAATCGGAACGCCGGATATGACCACCCTCTATGCCTGGTGGATTCCGGATCCGACAGTCACCATCACCTTTGACGCGAACGTGATCGGCGGCACACCTGCGGCGCAAGTCGTACCGGGCAGAGTTGTCGGCAACACCTATGCCGCCACGCTTGCGGCAATCACAACACCAACCAATCCCGATCCCGGTTTCGCTTTCGCCGGTTGGAATACAGCGGCAGACGGCACCGGAACGCAGATTATCGATTCCACTTTAATTCCGTCAAGCGCAACGGGAAATATCACTGTTTACGCCCAATGGGTATCGATTGCGCCAATTACCGTCACCTTCTTAGCCCAAGGCGGCACGCCGGATGGAGAATATGAGGACGTAGTACCGGGCGGCACCTACGCCGCCGCGCTGTCCGCCGTCATACAACCGACACTAATGGGCCACGAGTTCATCGGCTGGTTTACCGCGCCGACAGGCGGCGTACAAATACTCCCCACCACCGTTGTAACGGCGACAACGGACCACTATCTCTATGCCCACTGGGTCGCCGTGACAGTTGCCGTCACGTTTGATGCCCAGAGTGGTACACCTGCAACGCAGATTGTGTCCGGTCTGGCCCCACTCTCCTCTTATGGGCCTGTTTTCACCTCAATCGCAACGCCAACTCGACCCGGCTATATCTTCCAAGGGTGGTATCAGCTGCCAAACGGCGGCGGCAGCAGCGTGAATCAATACGCCACGGTTCCGATGATGGATATGACAGTTTACGCCTTTTGGACCCCCGCGCCTCCAATCACGGTTACGTTTAACGCCGAGGGCGGCACCCCCACCGGGGATACGGAAGAAGTAACACCGGGGGATACCTATGCCTCCGCCTTGGCTGCCGTTACAGAGCCGACACTGCCCGGCTCCGCATTTGTCGGCTGGTTTACAGACCCGACGGGCGGCGTACAGATCCTCGACACAACAGTCGTCACAGCGACAACGAATCAAATCCTCTATGCCCGCTGGGTACCGATCACCGTAACAATTACCTTTGACCCGAATGACAACCTATCCGCAGATCAAGTCGTAAGCGGCCAGCCTATCGGGGGAACTTATACCGCGGCGCTGAACGCCATCACAACGCCAACGCAGCCCGGCTATACCTTCACCGGCTGGAATACCGCGGCAGACGGCACCGGAACACCGATTGCCGCAGGCAGCACGATTCCTGCCGAAAATACAACCGTTTACGCCCAGTGGACGCCGCTTCCGTCCATAACCGTTACCTTTAACGCAAACGGCGGCGAATTTAATTCCGCGTATTTCATTCCGGGTGATGGTGCGTCGATTGATCCAAATGATTCCACACTTGCGTACTATGAGCCTGTTTTTATAGCGGGAACCTTCCTGCAAGCCATGTCAGCCATGGCGAATCCCGATCCGCCCCCGCCAAGCGGCAGCAACACCTACTATTTCAACGGCTGGTGGACAACAGAGAACGCCCCTGGTGATACAACGACCGGTACGCAGGTTCGGCCGACCGATACTGTGTGGAATCCGGGGACCGGCGCAGGGATTACCCTCTATGCCAACTGGTCGATTCAGCCCACAGTGACCCTTACCTTCTTCGGAAATGGCGGCACCCCCATGACGCAAATCGTACAAGGGGCGACGCCCGGAATGGAGCTTTCGGTCGTCATCAATTACTTCATCCAAACGCCGACCCGCGCGGGCTTTACCCTCACCGGCTGGATTGACGACAACGACGACCCGGTGGACAGCAGCACCACGATTCCGAGCACAAATACGTACTATGTCGCCCAATGGACACAAAATCCCTCTATCACCGTGACATTTGACGCACAGGGCGGCTATTTTGACCCGGCCGACGCAATCCCGGGCGACGGAACGACATTTTCACCGGATGATCTGTTTGCCTACCATTATCCTGTCATAGTCGGCGGAACATTTATGCAGGCCATGGCAGCCACGCCGAATCCCTACCCCGCAAGTAACGCGTACAGCTTCGGCGGCTGGTGGACCGCACCGAGCGGAACCCCGAGCGCCGTACAAGTTCTCCCCACTTCAACCGTGTGGGCCGACCCGCCGGGTGCCCCGGGAGATATTACCATCTATGCCCGCTGGATCCCTGTCCCGGCAGTTACCATCACTTTTAACGGAAACGGCGGTGCGCCGACACCCCAGATCGTACCCGGCCAGTTTCCAGAAGACACCTTTGCAACGCCCCTCGCGTCCATCACAACCCCGACCCAAAGCGGGTTTACCTTTATAGGCTGGACGGATGAAAACGGAAACCCGATTACCGCTGCTAGCCTGATTCCGCCAGAAAACATCACGGTTTATGCCCAATGGGAACAAAACCCGCCCATCCTGGTCACCTTTGACGCGCAAGGCGGCACACCCACCGACGAGACGGAGGAAGTAACAACCGGAGACACCTATGCCGCCGCTTTGGCCGCGGTCGATACACCAACGCGGACCTACTTCTTTTTCCAAGGCTGGTTCACAACACCAAGCGGTATCGCCGGAGGCGTGCAAATACTTGACACAACAGTTGTCACCGTAACGGCGCCGCAGACACTCTATGCCCGCTGGGTCGCAGACCCGACCGTGACGATCACCTTTGACGGAAACGGCGGCGCGCCGGCAATACAAATCGTCTCCGGCAGAGTTGTCGGCAGCACCTATGCCGCTACCCTCGCCGCAATTACAACCCCGACACTGGCAGACTTCGCCTTCGTCGGCTGGTTTACCGCGCAGGACGGCGGCACACAGATTACAGCTTCCAGCACCATCACCGCGGGCGATATCACGCTTTACGCCCAGTGGATTCCAATCCCGCCTGTCCTCATCACCTTTGACGCCGAGGGCGGCACACCGGACGGCCAAACATGGGAACTGGAAACAGGCGACCCCTACGGAGACGCGCTGAGTCAAATCACCACTCCGGCCCGCCCCGGCTATGTCTTCGCCGGATGGTTCACAACCCAGGACGGAGACACAAGCGGCGTGCAGATTCTAGACAACACCATCGTCACGGCAACCGCAGATCAAACGCTCTATGCCCACTGGATTGCCGTAGGTGTGAGCATCACCTTCGACGCGAATGGCGGCACCCCTGAGACACAAGTCATATCCGGCAAAATGCCCGGCGACCCCTATACCCTCGCCATTGCGTCAGCCACACAGCCAACCAGAACATTCTATACATTCCAAGGCTGGTTTACAGACCCGGCAGGCGGAACGCAGATCACCGGCGCCATCACCGACCTGATTCCAGACACCGACACAACGCTATACGCCCATTGGGCTCCGATTCCGATCACAATCACCTTTGACGCACTAGGCGCCGCACCCGCCGAGCAGATACAAACCGCGGCATCAGGAGATACCTTCGCGGCGCCTCTTTCCGCGGTTACACCCCCATCCATGATTGGCAACACCTTCGTCGGCTGGTTCACGCAAATCATTGGCGGAACACAGGTAAGCGCAAGCGATATCGCCACACAAAACACAACGCTTTACGCGCGATTTACACCCACACCAATCACGCCGCCAACTCCGCCGACCCCGCCTACGCCTCCCTCATATCCCGGATCATCCCCGCCTCCGACAAATCAAGGCCCGGTTTTTCGAGAAGATATCACCTTAACAGAGATACACTATGCCTACCTCATCGGCGAAGGAGATAACCGCATCGCGCCAACAGACGCCATTACCCGCGCCGAGGTAGCAAGCGTCCTCCTGCGGATCGTAAGCGACGAGACGAGGGCTGCTTTCTGGACACTGGAAAACCCCTTCCCAGACGTACCGAACAACGGCGGCGCTTGGTTTAGCAACGCTGTGTCGGTGGTAAACGACATGGGAATCATGACAGGCTATCCCGATGGCACCTTCGGACCGCATCGGCCAATCACACGGGCCGAAGTTGTCACAATTATGACGCGGTTCCTATCCCCAGACATGCAATACACCGGCACAGCGGATAGATTCCCTGACATTTCCGCCCACTGGGCACAAAGCAACATTAACCTAGCCGCACAGCTTGGCTGGGTACAGGGCTGCTCGAACGGAACCTTTAACCCAGACTTGAATATCACAAGAGCGGAGTTTGCCACTATGGTCAACCGCATGTTGAACCGAACCGCAAGCGACATTGACACAGCAACTATGAAAACCTGGGCAGACAACCGAAACACAAACGCTTGGTTCTACTGGGCAATGCAAATTGCCTCCAACTCCGCACCCGAAGCGCCAACACGCAACTGGGCAGCCTTGCAGCTGCCAAATGCAAAAGCGGAGGACGCAATTATCTAGCAAGCACCGCCAGCGCTTCCCCAACGCACCAAGTTTAAAAGGAAAAGCAAAAAGAGAGCCGTCCCTTGTGCAGGGACGGCTCTCTTTTCACAAATAAAACTAAATACCCCTCTGGGCCATAATAATCTCAATCTCCTGCTCATTGATGCCAACCATGGCCTCGCCGAGGTCTTCGGAAATCTTCGCCAACAGCGCAAAATCAGTATAGTTCTGGACCGCTTGGACAATCGCCGTAGCCCGCTTCGCCGGGTCGCCGGACTTGAAGATACCGGAGCCAACGAAGACGCCTTCGGCGCCGAGATGCATCATAAGCGCCGCGTCCGCCGGGGTAGCGACACCGCCCGCGGAGAGGTTCGGCACCGGGAGTTTCCCGTGTTCCGCGACGTAGGCGAGCAGATGATAAGGAACCTGCAACTCCTTCGCCGTAAAGAAAAGCTCGTCCTTACTCATAGACGCGACTCTCCGCATTTCAGACTGCATCGCCCGCATATGGCGCACAGCTTGCACCACGTCGCCCGTACCCGGCTCACCTTTGGTACGGATCATAGACGCGCCTTCGCAAATCCGGCGGAGCGCCTCGCCGAGGTTCTGCGCGCCGCAGACGAAGGGGATTTTAAACTCGGTCTTGTTGATCTGATACATATCATCCGCCGGAGAGAGCACTTCGCTCTCGTCGATGTAATCAATATTGAGCGCCTCCAAAATCCGGGCCTCCGTGACATGACCGATCCGGCATTTTGCCATGACGGGGATTTTGACCGCTTCTTGAATGCTCCGAATCATCTTCGGATCGCTCATGCGGGAGACGCCGCCCGCCGCCCGAATGTCTGCCGGAACCCGCTCAAGAGCCATGACAGCGCATGCCCCGGCCCGCTCAGCGATCAACGCTTGTTCCGGTGTGGTGACGTCCATGATGACGCCACCCATGAATGTTTCGTGTAGGGCCTTCATTTTCTCGTTTTGCATGGAAAAAACCACCTTTTCTTGAAATTTCTATTCTGGAAGTATACGCCACGCGGCGCATGATGTCAAAGGAATTTTATTCGGTGCCGAACTTCGCGTTATAGGCTTCAATGCAGGTCCGGATGATCCGTCTCGCGTCATCCTCACCCAGAACCTCGTCTACAACGGTGTCTTTGCGCTCCAAGGCTTTGTAGACGGAGAAGAAGTGGTGCATCTCGTCCGTGACATGCTTAGGGAGCGTGTGGATGCTGCGATATCCGTTATAGGTCGGATCCCCAAAGGGGATCGCGATGATTTTTTCATCGGCCCGACCATTATCGAGCATCTGAATCACACCAATGGGATAACAGCGGACGAGGCTGCGCGGGTGCAGAATTTCAGAACAAATGACGAGTACATCCAGCGGATCATCATCGTCCGCGTATGTACGGGGGATAAACCCATAGTTCGTGGGATAATGGGTCGAGGTGTGGAGCACGCGGTCCATAATGATGAGGCCCGTGTCCTTGTCCAATTCGTATTTGGTCTTGCTGTTCTTCGGGATTTCGATGACGGCGATAAAGTCATCCGGGTGAATGCGGTCCGGGCTGATGTCGTGGAGAATGTTCATGGGCAGGCTCCTTTCGGTGTTTAAATTCCCAGTCTTGCTTTGATCGAGGCGTTGATTTCGGTTTGCAGATCGGTCAAGGGGGGAATGGGGGTTAGGGGTTCGTCAGGAAATCCGAAGATGGTGGGGTTTGTCTGAAACTCCGGACTAGAATGATGGGCTTCCCAAGCTTCAAAAATACCCAGTTCACGCGCTTCTGCGTGGGAGATACTTTCTCCTGTTACGTGATTGCGGAAGTATACCCGTGTCTCCTGCGTTTCCTCGCAGAAATACCGATACTCGCCGATGATTGGGTCTAGCTGCATCGTATTGCCGCTGAATGTAAGATAGCTATAGTCCATAAAGTTCGGGGAAATCCAAGCCGCAACGATCTGGTTTGCGTTGTCTCTGAATAAGCCCGCGAATCCCCAATTGGGAAATCGCCTGACTTCTTGAAATGTTCCGTCTACGAACCGATATACGCTATATCCGCCTTCGCTGGTGTTGGGTCGTCCGAATCGAATCAAAATGGTCAGCATGTCACCGTGATCCAAGTCGTACAGACGATAACTCACCGGGACAAAAGCGTCGTGTTTCAAAAACGAGGGTGTCTCTATCTCATTTCCATCCCGGTCAAACCAGCCGGAACTGCCATCGACGATAAAAGCGCGGTCAAAGTTATACAGCTCGCCCGCGTCCCTCCCCCACCCCATACTAAAAAGCGTCACAAACTGGCTCAAAAACTCCGCTTCCGGTGAAAGGGGCGGGTGTTCAATGGGAATTTCCTCGGGTTCGGGGGTGTCGTATTCCTCGTACGCAGGCGGCTCAAGGGTTGGAGCAGGAGCATACTCCTCGTATTCAGGAGATTCCGGCAGCGGGATAAGGTCAGGCGGAGACGCGGCAGGCATCTCCTGCGCGAGAGGGGGCGGCTCCGGAGGCCCGCTGCCGCCGCATGCCGTCAAAAACACCAAAGAAAACGCGAGGAATACAATCAGTGTTAACCTCGTTCTGATGTGTTTCATCCCCTACAACCCCTTCTTCTGCTTCCGAATATCCTTGCCAAAAAAAGTAAGGACCTCGTATTCGCCTTCCAGCCGAGACATAATCTGCGGCGTGTATTTCGCCCCCAGCGCGTCCAGGCTGAAATTAGAACTGATAACCGTCTGCCTCTTACTAATCAGCCGCGTATTCAGCAAAGTATAAAGCGTGCTGATGACCAGCGGCGTAACCCACTCAGTCCCAAGATCATCCAAAATCAGCAGATCGCAGTTCAAATACCGCTCAATCTCAGACTGCACCTCATCCCGCTCATCCCCGCGGCTGAATTTCCCCGCCTCAAACTGCGCAAAGAGCCGCCCCGCCGTGTCATAAACCACAGAATGTCCGGATTCAGAAACAACCTTGGCAATGCAAGTAGAAAGAAACGTCTTCCCCAGCCCGGGATCCCCGGTAAGAAAAAGATTGCCGGATTTCGACCCAAATGTCTCAGCATATTTCCTGCATACCTGGCAATTAATCTCCATGTTTTCTCGCGCCGTCATGCCAAACCCGGGTTCAATGGTACGGTCGTCATAAAAATCAAGCGAAAACGCCTCAAAATGCTCCGCACCCAAATTGAGCAAAGAACTAAGCTCTTCCGCTTGCAAAGCGCGGTAGATATCCAACAAGCACACACAGTGCGCAGTCCCGCTGTGGGTCGTGTCGTTGCAAATAACGCAGAGAGGCACATCATCAAGATAATCCGGCGGATACCCCACACCGACAAGCAGCGCCTCCGCCTCAACTTGAAGCGCCTGATTCTCAGAGGCAAGTCCCGCAAGCCGCGCCTCAAGGTCAGATTCCGCCGCCAAGGTCAGATGAATCCCCTCCGCCACAGTCTCTTTCAAACGCCGCTCAATCTCCCGCATACGGGGCAAACGGAGATAGACCTCTTTTTGCCGCTTCGAAAGCGCTTCTTCATGCCGCGTTTTTTTGTCTCTGTGGAGTTCTTTGGCTCTTGCCAGCAGCTCACTGTTTCTTGCCATATCGCGAGGCGCCTCCTCTCCGGTCTATTTCATCCCATCCAGCAGCCGCCGCTTGCGTTCGATCTCCTGCTGCGTCGGGACGTTGGGTTGCGGTAGTTTTGCGGGTGGTTTTTTGCCGGGCGATCCGCCGCCTTCGGCGGCCTCCACAGCGTCGAGCGTATGTAGCCCCTTCCTGTGCCAGTCACAGAGAATCGCGTCCAAATAAGGCCACTTCAAGGACCCGGTGGAGACAACCGTCTTGTCATAAGCTTTGGCGATGACCTCCGGGGCAAGCCCCATATCCAGCCAACGATAAAGGTATTTCTCCTGCGTAGGGGTGAGCTTGTCCTGTTTGAGATCGAGGACTTTTTTCAGCCGTCCAATCTCACTCTGCGCCCGCTCCCGTCCCGCGATGTGCGTCATGGCTCTGTCGAGGGTCGTAATGTCGTCCCTCGCCCAACAATAGGCGATTTTCTCTATGCCGCGCAAAGTCGGACTCTTCCCCTCACCATACCGCGCGCGGTGTTCTTTCGTCAAGTGACAAACCAACTGATATGTCACCTCAGGCGGAAGCCCCAGGTGCCGATAAATCCCCATAAGCGTGTTCAAATCCGGCCCCGTGAGAATGCGGCCCAAGATACCCTCCACAGCCTTCGCCAGCGCGGCGAAAGACGCGTCCGCAGTCATCTCCCGTTGAATATCCGCCGCCGGATATTGCGGCAGTTCTTCCCGCTCCGGCATCTCACGCGGCTGCTCGCCAAGGCCTTTCGCATCCTTTCCCGAAACAAGCCCCAGGCTGACCAGCACACGAACCGCCTCAAAAACCTCCTGCTCCGAAAACCGAAGCGCCTCCATCGCGTCCTGCACATCCAGCGCGCCGTGCTGCTGAAGAATATAGAGATACGCAAGGCTTGCGTTCCCGTCAGCCCGTTTGAGGAGTTTATTGAGTGCGTGACTGGAGATAAAATGATTCTCCTGGTCCGGAAGATGAAACCGTTTTTCCATGAGGGCTCCTTGGTGCGGGATGGTGATTTGGTGAATAGGCTCCTTTTCCAAAGGAGGCTTTGCTTTGTACCGGACCCCCATTATACAAAAAATCGCCACAGTTCGCAATCTATATTAAATAGATATTTTCATCTTCGCTCAAATGTGATATACTTTAAGGATACCACAACATTGAGGGTGTACAACTATGCTAGAATTACTGGCCCCAGCCGGCTCTCCCGATGCCATGGTCGCCGCCGTCCAAAACGGGGCGGACGCCGTGTATCTCGGCCTAGACGCGTTCAACGCGCGGCGGGGCGCGAAAAACTTTACAGAGGAATCCTTCGCCGGTGCGGCGGCCTATTGCCGCGTCCGCGGCTGCAAGGTGTATGTGACACTCAACGTCCTCGCCACAGACCGGGACCTGGTCCTCACCGAACGCCTCGCGAAATCCGCAAGCCGCATGGGGGCGGACGCCTTGATCGTCCAAGACCTCGGCGTGATGCGCATGCTCCGCCAGGCCCTGCCGGAGATGGAACTCCACGCCAGCACGCAGATGAGCGTCCACAACCTAGACGGCGTCCGCCGTGCGGCGGAGGCGGGCGCTTCGCGCGTCATTTTGGCGCGGGAGCTTTCCATCGCCCACATCGCCTATATCGCGAAACATTCCCCCATCGAACTGGAAGTCTTCGTCCACGGGGCGCTCTGTGTGGCCTATTCGGGGCAATGCTATATGAGCGCCTGCATCGGCGGACGGAGCGGGAACCGCGGCATGTGCGCCCAACCCTGCCGCCTCGAATACAACCTAGACGGCGTCCCCGGCGCGCATCTCAGCCTCAAAGACAATTGCCTGATCGAACACCTCGGCGCCCTAGAAGCCGCCGGAGTCAAAAGCCTCAAACTCGAAGGCCGGATGAAACGCCCGGAATACACGGCAATCGTCACAAAAATCTACTCCGACGTCCTCCGCGAAAAGCGGCAGCCCACCGCGAGCGAACTAGACCGCCTGGAAGCCGCCTTCAGCCGCCAAGGCTTCACAGACGCCTACCTCCGCGGCAAAAAAGGCCCAGACATGTTCGGCGTCCGCACCGAAGAATCCAAACGGCAAGACAAGCTCTTCGCCGAAGCCCGGCGAACCTATATCGACACAGAACTCCCAAGGGTCCCTGTGAAATTTTACGCCCTGGTCAAACGCGGCGAACCCGTGCAATTTGCAGTCTCAGACGCAGACGGCCGCGTCGCCCGGATCGAAGGCCCCGCCCCCGAATATGCCCAAACACGAGAAATCGAGCGCGTCTCCATCGAGGCCCAACTCATGAAAACCGGCGGCACTCCCTACTATTGCCGAGACGTCGAAGTCGTGCTGGACCCGGGCCTCTATCTCTCCGTAAAAGAACTCAACGAAGCGCGGCGAACCCTATTGGAAAACCTCACAGCCCTCAGAGCCAAAGCCCCAACACACACAGAGGGCCTCTTCCGCGCCGGAGACTCGGCGCCCGAGCGGGACCTCCCGCCCCAACTCAACGTATCCCTCCTCCGCGCCAACCAACTCACAGAAGAGTTCGCCGCGCTTAATCCAGCGTTGATCTACATGCCGATCGACGAGATTTTAGACCACGAAAAGGAACTCCGGCCCTATCTGGAACGTCTACCACTTGTACCCATCCTCCCTCGCGTCATCCTAGACAACGAGAAGGACAGGCTGAAAGAACAACTCGCAAAAGTCCAAACGCTCGGGATCACCCAGTGCCTCGTGGGAAATATGGGCCACATCGAGCTAGCCCGCCGCGCGGGCCTTCTCGTACGGGGCGATTTCGGCTTCAACGTCTTCAACGGCCAAACACTCAAAACCCTCGGCGAAATGGGCCTAGCCTCCGCCGCCGCCTCCTTCGAACTAAACCTCGCGCAAATCCGAGATATGGACAAGGAGATCGACCTCGAACTCATCGCCTACGGCAGACTGCCGCTCATGGTAACAGAAACCTGCATCCTGCAAAACGCGAAGGGCTGCCGCAAGTGCGAAACCAACCATGCACCGGCGCTGCTCGCAGACCGCAAGGGAATCACCTTCCCCGTCGTAAAAGAACCCGGCTGCCGGAATGTAATCTACAACAGCCGCAAACTGTTCCTAGCCGACCGGGCGGAAGACTATATGGACATCGGCCTCTGGGGCGTACGCCTCTGCTTCACCACAGAAAACCCCAGAGAATGCCGCGAAGTATTAGAACGCTACCTCTGCCTCGGCACCAGCGAACCCGGTGAGTTTACCCGTGGCCTCTATTACCGGGGCGTAGAGTAGGGCGCAGCCAAAGCCTCCTTTCCAAAAGGATCCTAGATGACACAACAGAGGTACCCCACATGCCAAACCTAATCCTAGCCTCCAACTCCCCCCGCCGCAAAATGCTCCTAGAGCAAGCGGGGCTCACCAACTTCACCGTCCGCCCCGCCCAAGGCCCGGAGCCTCTCGCGGCGGACCTGCCCCCAGACGAGGCCGTAATCCAAATTGCCCTCGCCAAAGGCCAAGAAGTAGCGGCAACCGTCGCCCGCGGCGACCTCGTCCTCTCCGCGGACACCGAAGTATACTTCGACGGCGCGCTCCTAGGCAAGCCAGAAACCGAGGCGGACGCCATCGCCATGCTCTCCCGCCTCTCCGGCGCAAAACACACGGTATACACCGGCGTGGCCCTATTCTTAGACGGAAAAATCCACACAGGCGTAGAGGCGACAGACGTATTCTTCCGCCCCCTCTCCCGTGAAGAGATAGAAACCTACGTAAAAACCGGCGAACCGATGGACAAAGCCGGAGCCTACGGCCTGCAAGGCCTCGCGTCGAAATTCATACGGCGAATCGAAGGCGACGTATACAACGTAATCGGACTGCCGCTCTGCCGGGTGGCGGAATTAGCCAAGGAAATGGGAGTACAGCTGTTTTGAAGAAATTTTTGCAAACACGGGGCGCTGTGATCGGCGCTGTAGCTCTTGTGATGATCCTCATCGCGCTCCTGTCGTGGTCTTTGGCTGGGGGGCGTGTGAGTTTTGTGCAAAACGCGGTCCACACCGTTGTCCGGCCAATCGAAACAGGCATCCGCAGCGCCGTCGGCACCCTGGAGCAGATCTACAACTACATGCACAATTTCGATCAACTCCAAGCGGAACACCGCGCACTCCTAGAGCGCGTGGCTGACTATGAACGGATGGCACGCGAAGCCGCGGAAATCCAAGAAGAAAACGCCCGCCTCCGAGAACTGCTCAACCTGGTAGACAACATCTACCACGAACGCATCATCGACGCCCACGTCCTCACCTGGGACGCCTCAAACTGGACCTCCGCCTTCACCATCGACCGCGGCTCAAACTTCGGCATCGAAGTAGGCGACCCCGTGATGACAGAGCGGCGAGAACTCGTCGGCGTCGTCCGCTCCGTAGGCCACAACTGGGCGACCGTCCAGACCATCATAGACCCCGGCATCAGCATCGGCGGTCAGCTCGGAACAGGCGTCCCGGTGGTAGCCGAAGGAAACTTCGCCCTCATGCAAGACTGGATGCTGCGCCTCTCCCACATCCCCACCGGAGAAGTCCCGCTCCTCAACGACGCCATCACCACCTCCGGCCTCGGCGGCGTAATCCCAAGCGGCCTCCTCATCGGCCGCGTAGACCGGATCGGATTGGAAGACACGGGCGTCAGCTATTACGCCGTAGTCCGCCCGGCGGCGGAGCTTTCCCGGCTGGTGCAAGTGTTTATTGTACAGAATGTAGCGGAAGAGGAGTAAAAGCGGCGTATGCTATCAGACGCGACAAAAAACCGAATCGTCCGCATTCTCCTCCATGCGCTGGTGCTGCTGTTAATCTATGTGCTCCAGACCATGGTCTTCTCCCGCCTCCGCCTCTTCGGCATCGCCCCCTTGATCCTGCCCCTCGCCGTAGTCGGCGTAGCCCTCTTCGAAGGGCCGAGTTGGGGCAGCGGATTTGGCCTCGCGGCAGGCGTCCTCTCCGATATGGCCTTTTCCGACCATGTCGTCCTCTTCACCATCCTCCTCACCTGCCTCGGAATGGGAATCGGCCTGCTTTCAGACTATCTGCTCAGCCGTGGATTCCCGTCCTTTTTCCTCTGCGGCGCCGCAACCCTCATACTCATCGCGATGGCGCAGATGTTCGGGTTCTTCATCTTCCTCCGCCAAAGCCCCTTCGCCCTCCTCGGCGCCGCAGGGATGCAGACCCTCTACTCGCTGTTGTTCACAGTCCCCATGTATTACCTGGCCCGCTCCCTGGGCCGCCGCCAAACAAAGATATAGGGCATGGCGACCTCGCCGCGCCAACCATACAGCCACCGTGTAAGGGCGGCCATTGCGCGTCCCTGCAACCACAACGCACAACCTTCCCCTGAAAGGAGCGCCCCATGAAACAGCAAAGACTTAGTCCCGCCCGCCTCGGTGTCGTCATCGGCTTCCTGATCGTGGTATGTATCATCTACCTCGTCGCCCTATTCGATATGCAAGTGGTCCACGGAGCGACCTGGGCAAACTACGCCGAAAACCACCGCCTCGTCGCCCGAAATGTAGAAGCCTCCCGCGGGCGTATCATGGACCGGCACGAAGCGGACCTCGTCTCCAACCGCGCCGTAAACAACATCGTCCTCGACTGGGTCGTACTCGCCAATAGCCCGGCAAATACGAACGACACCCTGCTCGAAATGGTGCGTCTGGCCGAATCCATGGGCTACGTCCACACAGACACCCTCGCCATCACCCACTCGCCGCTGCAATATACCGCCATGAGCCCCGCGCAAGAATGGCACCTCAACCGCTTCATGCTCCACTACGACCGCAGTCTGCGGAATATGATCCGCACCATGCAAGCCGAAGACCTCCTGGCGGACAACAACGACACAGAGGCTCCCCCCTCCGTACCGGATGAACTCAACGTAGACACCGTCTCCGCCGTCCAACTCATGGCCTTCCTGCGCCAACAATACCGCATCGACCCCGAATATACAGCCGCGGAAACCCGCATCATCGCCGGCATCCGCTACGAAATCGACCTCCGAACCATCATCGGTATGGACGAATATATCTTCATCGAAGACGCCAGCGTGCGGCTCATCAGCGCCTTTTTGGAGCGGAATTTCCCGGGTGTGACGGTACAGCCCAGCTCCGTCCGCCGCTATAACACCACCGTCGCCGCCCACGTCCTCGGACGCGTAGGCCCGATCACAGCCGAAAACCTGCACCTCTTCGAAGACTACCCGCTCGACGCCCAAGTCGGTCAAGACGGCCTCGAACGCGACTTCCAACCCTGGCTTCGCGGCACCAACGGCCGCGTCGTCCAAACCGTCACAGCGGACGGCGTCGTCATCGGCGAACATTTCACCAGAGACGCACAACCCGGCGGAAACGTAGTCACCACCATAGACAGCGGCCTCCAAGCCGTAGCCGAAGCGGCGCTCCGCTCCACCATCCGGCAGATCAACGCCGAACGCGGACCGCAAGAGATCCACCAAGCCACCGGCGGCGCCGTCGTAGCAATCGACCCGCGCAACGGCGAAGTCTTGGCCATCGCCTCCGTCCCCACCTTCTCTCTAGAGGGCTTCTCCGACAACTTCGCGGCTCTGTTAGACGAAACAGGCAACCCCCTGTTCAACCGCGCCACCATGGGCGCTTATGAGCCAGGCTCGACGTTTAAGATGGTCACCGCCCTCGCGGGGCTCTACTACGGATCCATCACCGAGCACACGACGATTCCCTGCGACGGCGCGTTCTGGGAATTTGCCGAACATGACTATATCCCCCGATGCATGGGCATTCATGGTAATATTGACCTGCGCGGCGCCATCGCGCACTCCTGCAACGTCTACTTCTTCCAAGTGGCCTACTGGGTCGGCATGGAGCGGATGGCAGACTTCGCCGAACGCTTCGGCCTCGGCGACCTCACCGGTATCGGCTTTGGTGAAGTACCCGGTCAACGCTCTACTTGGGATACGATGATTGCGCTCAACCGCGACCTCCGGCCCGACGATCCGTTTTATCACAACAACGTCTTTGACGGCCAGATCATCCAGATCGGCATTGGGCAGGGGGTAAGCATGTTCACCCCCCTCCAACTCGCCAACTACACCGCAATGATCGCCTCCGGCGGCGTACGCTTCCAACCGACCCTGCTCCGCGAAGTCCGCAGCTACGACGGCCGCCATGTACTCTACGTCAATGAGCCGGTCGTCATGTACGACATCCGCGACCACCTCACCCCGGAGCAAGTCGAACTGGTAGACGCCTGGTTCCTCTCCCTCCAAGAGGGCATGCGCCTAACCTCCACCCACGGCACGGCAGCATCACAACTGGCCAACTTCCGCCACCCCGTCGCCTCAAAGACAGGTACCGTCGAAGTCAGAGCCGACGACGAAGACGGCCCCTACTCCCACGGCGTATTCATCGCCTACGCCCCCTTCGACGACCCGCAGATCGCCATCGCCGTCGTCATCGAACACGGCGGCCGCGGCGGCGCAGGCATCCCCATCGCAACCGCAATGTTCGACCACTTCTTTAGGGACCAAGTAGTAGATCAACGTCTGCCAGTAGAAAACGTGCTGCTGCGCTAGGCAGCAGAACCTCCTCCGTCATTGCGGGCTCGACCCGCAATCTCATACCACTCCAGCATCCTTAGATTATAGACTTGAAATCTAACCCCAACTTCGTGTATACTAAACGGATAAGAGAGGTGAGGATATGGGCGTCAGCATTGTGTTTACCTCCGGCAAAGGCGGTACCGGGAAAAGTACTGCCGTTTCCGCCATTGCCTCCTGCCTGTCCGCGCTGGGCCAGCGCGTCCTCTGCATCGACCTCGACCTGCGCCTGCCCAACCTCGACCTCCTGCTCGGCATGTCAGACCTCACCACGCTAGACATCTCCGATGTCGCGGCGGGACGCCACACCTTAGAAGAAGCCATCGTCGAGCACCCAACTTTAACAGGCCTCTATCTCCTGGCAGGCCCCGCGCTCTGTTCAGAAGACCTCAACGGAGACAGCCTAGCCGCCATCGTCGCCGAAGCCAAAACCAAGTTCGACCTTTGCCTCCTCGACGGCCCCGCAGGCCTCGATGACCTCTTCTACCTCACCGCCAAAGACGCGGACGCCGTAGTAGTAGTCGCCACCGCGGACGCCTCCAGCCAACGAGACGCCCAGCGAGTCGTCATGGAGCTCGACGAAATGGGCTTCGAGCAAATCTCCCTCCTCCTCAACCGCGTGCGGGTCCACATGCTGCGGCAGTCCGCCCTCAACGTAGACGATATTATCGACTTCGTCGGCGCCCCCCTCCTCGGCATTGTACCCGAGGATCAAGACGTAATCGGCGCGGCGTCTCGGCTCCGGCCGCTGGTGCTCCACTCCCGGCGCTGGGCCGCACAGGCGTTTCTAAAGATCGCCAAGCGGATGATGGGGCAAGAGATTCCCCTCGAACATAAATAGCAAAACTGATTTTTACCTCTGCCCTACCCCAAACAGGACAGAGCCGGCTCAATCAAACGAAAGGTGGTCGCCGAGATGAATATAGCCCTCTTAGCACACGACAGAAAGAAAGAACTGATGGTCCAGTTTTGCATCGCCTACTGCGGGATCATGGCCAGCCATACCATTTCAGCGACAAATACCACCGGGCGTCTGGTCGCCGAGGCCACAGGCCTCCCCGTGACGCTTTACCTCTCCTGCTCGCAGGGCGGAAACCAGCAGATCGGCGCGCGTATCGCCTACAACGAAATCGACCTCGTCCTCTTCTTCTGCGACCCAACCGCGGCAGACCAGCTAAAACAAGTAGACGACATCGCAAGACTGTGCGATCAATATAACGTCCCCTTCGCCTCCAACGTCGCCACCGCCGAAGTCCTAATCCAAGGCCTAAAACGCGGCGACCTAGACTGGCGCGATATTGTCAACCCGAAGAAATAGGGCAGCGTACGGCGACATGGGTGCGGGCGAACACAGTTCGCCCCTACAAGAGGACTGGTTTTCGTAGGGGCGAACTGTGTTCGCCCGTTTGTTGCATTTTGCAGATCACAGGGGGTATCTTCGATGGACCGAATCACACCCAGAACCCTATCCGGGTTCATGGAACTCTTACCAGAGGACCAAATCCGCTTTGACCGCATGGTGGAACTCATCCGTGAGAGCTTCTCCGTCTACGGCTTCACCCCACTGGACACCCCAGTGATCGAAGCCGCGGAAGTCCTGCTCGCCAAAGGCGGCGGAGAAACAGAGAAACAAATCTACCGCCTCACCAAAGGCGACAGCGACTTAGCGCTCCGCTTCGACCTCACCGTCCCACTCGCGAAATACGTGTCGATCCACTACGGTCAACTCGCCTTCCCCTTCCGCCGCTTCCAAATCGGCAAAGTCTACCGCGGCGAACGCGCCCAACGCGGCCGCTTCCGCGAGTTTTACCAAGCCGACATCGACGTCATCGGAGACGGCGCCCTCGCCGTCATCAACGAAGCCGAAATGCCGAGTGTGATCTACCATACCTTCCAGGCCCTCGGCCTCAAAGATTTCGTCATCCGCGTCAACAACCGTAAAGTCCTCAACGGCCTCTTCGCCGCAATGAACCTAGAGGACAAAGCCGGCGCCATCATGCAAACAGTCGATAAACTGGAAAAAATCGGCCTCACGCAAACAACCGCAATCCTGGTAGACGAACTCGGCGTCCCCAAAGACAGCGCCGACCGCCTCCTCGAACTGCTCACCTCCAGCCAGCGCGGCCAAAGCCCCGTCGGCATCCTCGCCTCCTACATGGGCAAAAACGACCTCCTAGACGCCGGCATCGAAGAACTCCTCACCGTCGCCCGCTACATGGAAGCCTTCGGCGTCCCAGACACGCATTTCACCGTAGACCTCACCATCGCCCGCGGCCTGGATTACTACACCGGCACAGTCTACGAGACAATCATCCCCGCCCACCCCGAAATCGGCTCCATCTGCTCCGGCGGCCGATACGACAATCTCGCCGAATACTACACCGACAAAAAACTCCCTGGCGTAGGCATCTCCATCGGCCTCACCCGCCTGTTTTACGTACTCGAAGAGCAAAAATATCTCAACCCCGGCTTCCTCACCGCCCCGGCAGACGCCCTCATCCTCCCCATGACGGAAGACTGGGCCCCCGCCATCGCCTTCGCCACCGCCCTCCGCTCCATGGGCCTGCGGACACAGATTTATGGGGAAGAGAAGAAGTTCAAAAACAAAATGGGCTACGCCGATAAACTCGGCATCCCCTACGTCGTCTTCCTCGGCGAAGACGAAATCGCCGCAAACAAAGTAACCGTAAAAGACATGCACACCGGCGAACAAGAAACCCTCCCCGCAAGAGCCGCCGCCGAACGAATCGCCGCCGGCGTAAAACCCGGCCGGACCGCGAAACCGATTGGAGTGTAAGCGTCCGAATAATAGTTCCCCACAGCCACATTATCCCCCCACAAGGAGGCCCCCATGAACTTCAAACGCGACATCTACTGCGGCCACCCCCGCACCGCCGACATTGGCAAAACCCTCACCGTCTGCGGTTGGACCCAACGCCAACGCGACCTCGGCGGCCTTATTTTCATTGATCTTCGGGATCGCACCGGCATCCTCCAACTCGCCTTTGACGACGAAACAGACCGCGCCATATTTGAGCGCGCCGCCTCCGTACGTTCCGAATACGTCCTCGCCGCACGCGGCATCCTCCGCGAACGCTCCTCCAAAAACCCGGACCTCCCAACCGGCGAAGTCGAACTCGCCGTCACCGAACTCCGCATCCTAGCCGAATCCGAAACCCCGCCCTTCGAAATCATCCCAGATGTGCAAACCAGCGAAGCCATCCGCCTCAAATACCGCTACTTAGATCTCAGACGCCCGGATCTACAAAAAAACATCCTCCTCCGCCATCGCGTCGCAAAAGTCACACGGGACTATTTCGACGAAAACGGCTTCATCGAAATCGAAACCCCCATGCTGATCCGGAGCACCCCCGAAGGCGCGCGGGACTTCCTCGTCCCCTCCCGCCTCCAACCCGGCAGCTTCTACGCTCTCCCCCAGTCTCCCCAGCTCTACAAGCAACTCTCCATGGTAGCCGGCTTCGACCGCTACTTTCAACTCGCCCGCTGCTTTAGAGACGAAGACCTCAGAGCCGACCGCCAACCCGAATTCACCCAAATCGACCTCGAGATGAGCTTCGTGGACCTCGAAGACGTCCTCGCCATGGTCGAAGGCTACATGGCCCGCATCTTCCGCGAAATCCTGAACAAAGACCTAGCCCTCCCCCTCCGCCGCCTCACCTACGCCGAAGCCATCAACCTCTACGGCTCCGACAAACCCGACCTCCGCTACGACATGGCGATTGTTGACCTCACCGAAACCGTGAAAAACTCCGGCTTCGCCGTCTTCACCGGCGCCATCGAGGCCGGCGGCAGCGTGCGCGGCATCGTCGCGAAAAACGCCGTAGACACCCTCTCCCGCAAAGAGGTAGACAAGCTCACCGAGTTCATCCGCGGCGTCGGCGGCAAAGGCGTCGCCTGGGCCCGCCTCTCGGCAGACGGCACGACCTCCTCCTTTTCCAAATTTATGACCGACACAGAGATGGAGCAAATCCTCACCGTCACCGGCGCCGAACCAGGAGACGTCCTCCTCCTCATCGCAGACGGCTCCAACAACTCCGTCCTCAGCCAACTCGGCATGCTCCGCATCGAAGTCGCCAAACGCCTTGGCCTGACCAACTCCGACCAAATGAACCCCTTCTGGGTCATCGACTTCCCCTTCTTCGAGAAAAACGAAGAAACCGGCGAATACGAACCCAAACACCACGCCTTCACCTCGCCCACAGACGACACGATGCAATACCTAGAAACCGACCAAGCCAAAGTACTCGCCAAAGCCTACGACCTCGTCATGAACGGCATCGAACTCTCCTCCGGCTCCATCCGCATCACAAACGCCGACCTTCAACAGCGCATCTTCCAAATCCTGGGCCTCAGCCCAGAGGAAAGCCAACGCAAATTCGGCTTCCTGCTCGACGCCTTCCGCTACGGCGCCCCCCCCCACGGCGGCATGGCCCTCGGCCTGGACCGCCTCGTCATGCAGCTAACCGGCGCCGAAAGCCTCCGCGATGTTGTCGCCTTCCCCAAACTCAAAGACGCCTCCGAAGCCATGACCAACTGCCCAGACGGCGTAGAGCCCGCCCACCTAAAAGAACTGGGCCTCGCGCAAGTCCCGGTCAAGTAAATTAGGAGGACGCGCGTATGCCATTGTTTCTTGTTGCAATAACAGTTGCAGCAATCGTTATCGCAATGTCTGTCCGAGCCGCGCAAAAAGATAGCTTGGGCTGGCTAAAAAGCAGAGGAATCGATTGCGTTGTGTTTATTGCAACGTTCACATCCTTCCTTTTTTCAGTTGGCATAACAGGCAGAATCGCGATTTACGTATCTGAATACAATGCCTCCGTTGCTACGATCATGGGCAGCTTGACAATGAATCTCGCACTCTTTTTCGTCCCCGGTCTTCTATCCATAGCATCCTTAATTTTGGCCGTTCGGCTCCTACAACGCACCCCAAAAGAATAGCGCCAAGCCCCCCGCCAACCCGGCGAGGGGCTTTTCCTATCAGCGAAACCGCTCCCGAAACCAATTATGCCGCCCATCCCCGTGGAAAAACAGATAATTCGGCGTCCTGGCAAAGGGCGGATACACCTTCGCCGCCTCGCCCCTATCCCAAGCGTCAAGCACCTCGACCACCATCTCCCGAATCTCGTCCGTCACCGGGAACCGCGAACTATACCCATGAAACTGCCCCGGCGACCGAACAATCCCGATCAGCGACCCGCCATAAAACCCATGCTCCAAGCGGTTAATCACCGTCCAGACCACTAACTTCTGCTCATTGCGCGACACCCCCCGCGCCTCCCCCCAGACCATGCGGGAGATTACAACGACACATTCCTCCGTCCACCGCACGGGGACATAGGGCAGGAGCCATTCCTCTTCCGCAAGCAGCTCCTCCGCCACAGCCCTCTGCTTCTCAATCAAAAACAGCTCTTCCGGCGGATATGCAGGCTCCGCACACGCTGCCTCCTGCTCCACATAATACGAATCCGCCTCTTCTTCCACCTCATCCAACGCCCAGACAGGCACAATCACAAATAAAAGACACACGATGGCGATCGCAAAACGTTTCATCTTGGGTAACCTCCCTCTTTCCTGGGAAGGATACCCAAATCAGTTGATTCATAACCTTTTCTTCTCTATACTGATATTTTTATGAGCCTGCGGCTCGCTTTGCTCGTTTCGCTGAGGCGAGGTACTTTTTTGCGTTGGCAAAAAAGTACCCAAAAAAGCAATTTAAGAGAAACCAATTGGTTTCTCTTAAAAATCTCTTCCTTTTGAACTTTTAACCCGTACACATTCAAGTCGCGCACTTCCGCCTCGCCCGGCGGAAACAAGTCCGCTTACGGACAAGCACCGCACACTCAATCGCACCCACCGCACAAGAACACGCCCGTCCGAAAGTGACCTAAACCTCCGCCGGCAGGCGGAACCACAAACCCCAAACACCCACAAACCAAAAGTCAAATGGGGGTCGTCAGGGGGCCAAGCCCCCTGACGCGCATTTTTTTGCGTACTTTTTTTGGGCAAGACCAAAAAAAGTATGTCGCCCTCGGCGAAACGAGCGCAGCGAGCCGCAGGCTAATAAAATAGGTTTTCTAAAAGAAAGAACCGAGCCGCCCAGGTGCGCAGCCCCACAAAAAAGGCACAATAAAAAACCACATGCGCAACCATGCAATGGCCCCTAAAACAAACTAACCTGACTGCTATCCGGCAACCCCTCCAAAACCCCAAGCTGCCGCAGCTGCTCCACATGCGCCGACGAAACCTTCGGACACCGCGTCTCAAACTCCTCAATCGAAAGAAACGGCCCGTCCGCCCGATAGGTAACAATATCCACAGCCGCGGCCTCGCCAAGCCCCGCCACCGCCGTAAACGGCGGAATCAGCGTGTCGCCCTCGACAAGAAACCGCAACGCGTCCGATTTATACAGATCAATCGGCCCAAACGTAAACCCCCGGAGATGCATCTCATAGCACACCTCCAAAGTGACCAACATCGCCTCCTCCACCGAAGCCGGGTCCGGATTGGAGTTGATCGCGTCTATCTTCGCCCGGATCACATCGAGCCCCCGGCACATAAACGCCGCGTCAAACGCCTTCGCGCGGACGGTAAAATACGCGCTATAAAACGCCAACGGCCGATGCACCTTAAACCAAGCGATCCGAAACGCCATCATAACATAAGCCACCGCGTGCGCCTTCGGAAACAGATACTTAATCTTCTCGCAAGACTCAATATACCACCCCGGCACCCCGGCGCCCTCCATCGCGGCCTTCCAGTTTGGCCGGAGCCCCCGCCCCTTCCGCACAGACTCCATAATATCAAACGCCATACTCTCCTCGACACCTTTCGCCATCAAAAAGAGCATAATATCATCCCGGCACCCGATGACCTGATTGATCGTAGCCGTCCCGCCCAAAATCAAATCCTTCGCGTTCCCAAGCCAAACGTCCGTACCATGCGAAAATCCGGATAAGCGGATCAGCGTATCAAACGCCTCCGGCTGCGTATCCGCAAGCATCTCCCGCGTAAACCGCGTCCCAAACTCCGGCACCGCAATACTCCCCGTCTTGCCGATAATCGGATCATCCTCCGGCAACCCAAGCCCCAGCGGCGAGCAAAAAATCCCCATCGTCTCCGGATCATCCAGCGAAATCGTCCGCGGATCAATCCCCGTCAAATCCTGCAAATACCGCAGCATACTCGGATCATCATGCCCCAGAATATCCAGCTTGAGCAGCGTATCTTCCATATCATGATAATCAAAATGGGTGGTGATAATGCCGGAATCCTTGTTGTCTGCCGGATGCTGTACGGGGCAGAAATCGGAGATTTCCTTATCCCCCGGAATAATAACCAGTCCCCCCGGATGCTGGCCCGTGGTACGTTTGACCCCCACCAGCCCCGCCGTAAGCCGATTCTCCTCCGCCCGCGTAACCACACGCCCCTGCTCATCGAGATAATTCTTCACATACCCATAAGCCGTCTTAGACGCCAGCGTCCCCACCGTACCCGACCGAAACACATGCGCCGCCCCAAAGAGCGAAATCGTCTCCTTATGCGCCCGCGCCTGATATTCCCCCGAAAAGTTGAGATCAATATCCGGCGTCTTATCCCCTTTGAACCCAAGAAAGGTGGCAAAGGGAATATCAAACCCATCCTTCTGATACGCCGCACCGCAGTTCGGACAAGTCGCGTCCGGCATATCAGCCCCACACCCATACTCCGCCCCAGCCTTAAAATCCGCGTGCTTACACTGCGGACACCGATAATGCGGCTTGAGCGCATTGACCTCCGTAATCCCCGACAAATAAGCCACAATACTAGACCCCACCGACCCCCGCGAGCCGACAAGGTACCCCGCCTTCAGGCTCCCCTCCACCAACTTCTGCGCGCTCATGTAAATAACATCATAATCCGCATCCGTAATCGGATCCAATTCCTCTTTCACCCGAACCCGAACCTCCACCGGCGGCTCGGATCCATACAAATCCTCCAGCTTGGAATAAACCAAATTCTCCAGCTGCGCCTTCGACCCCTCGATCTTCGGCGAATGCAAGGTCATCGGCAGCGGCGGCATACTCTCGCACCCCTCCGCAATCCGCTGCGGATTCTCCACAACCACCTCATGCGCCTTCGCCTCACCCAGATAAGCAAACTCCGCGAGCATCTCATCCGTGGACTTTAAATAAAGCGGCAGCGGCTTATTCGCCCCGTCCATCTTCTTACTCGCCAGCAAAATCCGCCGATATTCCTCATGCTCCGGATGCAAAAAATGCACATCCCCCGTAGCGACCACAGGCTTCCCGAGCTCCTCGCCCAACCGAACAATCTCACGGTTCAAATCCCGCAACCCTTCGATATTCTTGACCTTGCCGATATCCAGGAGAAACATATTGTTGCACACAGGCTGAATTTCCAGATAATCATAAAACTTCGCCAGACGAACGACCTCTTCCCGCGGCTTCCCGTCCAAAAGCGCGGAAAACACCTCCCCCGCCTCACAAGCCGAGCCGACGATCAGACCCTCCCGATGCGTCATCAACAAACTCTTCGGAATCCGCGGCACCCGCCGAAAATGATCCAAATGGCTGAACGAGATCAGCTTATACAAATTCTTGAGCCCCGCCTGATTCCGCGCCAGGAGAATGATGTGCCGGTTCGGCCCGCTCTGCCGTCCCCCGCCCTCTTCACCCGAGGCCGCCAAATGCGGCGCGATCCCATCCACCGTCTCCACCCCCGCCTCACCGAGCCGAGCCAGAAACACCTCCATCATATGCGCGACCGTCTTCGCGTCATCCACCGCGCGATGGTGATTAAACGAAGGCAGCCCCAGATACTCCGCAACCAGATTCAGCCTATGCTTCTGAAGCCCCGGCAAAAGCGCCTGCGCCATCGGCAAGGTATCGATGGCAACCTTATCCAACGCCACCCCCACCCGCTCCGCGGTCGCGCGCAAAAATCCCATATCAAACGGCGCATTGTGCGCAACCAGCGGACAATCCCCCGCAAACGCAAGAAATGCCCGCAACGCGTCCCCCGGCTCCGGCGCGCCCGCCACATCGGAATCCTTGATGCCCGTAATCTTCGTAATATTATAAGGAATCGGCTTCCCGGGATTCACAAACGTCTGAAACGTCTCCAAAATCTCCCCGCCCCGAAACCGCACAGCCCCGATCTCCGTGATCGCCTCCTGATTGGGATTAAGCCCCGTCGTCTCCAAGTCAAACGCCACAAATTCACTGTCCAGCGGCAGCGGGCAAGGCCCGGAGACTACGAGCTTGTCATCGCAATCGTTGACAAAATACCCCTCCAGCCCGTAAATCACCTTGATCCCACACTTCTTCCCCGCCTTATACGCCTCCGGAAAGCTATGCGCCACCCCATGGTCCGTAACCGCAATCGCCGCATGCCCCCACCGCGCCGCCTGGTCGACAGCATCCCCCGTCCGCGTCAATCCGTCCAACTGAGACATCTGCGTGTGCAAATGCAGCTCCACACGCTTCCCCTCCGCCGTATCCGCCCGCTCCGGCGCCTCGCCGACCCAGATATCCGTCGGCTCAAGGCTCAAATCTCCATCATACCGGTTAAAACTCACACTGCCCCGCACATGGAGATACATCCCGCTCTTAATCTTATCGCAGAGCGGCGCCCCCTCTTTGGCATCGGGAAAAAACTTGGAAACCCGCAGACTATTCGTATAATCCGTAATGCAAAAGCTGAGCACCCAAGCATTCCGCTTCTCCAAATAGCGATGCTCCGCGGCGAAAACCTCCCCCGCGATATGCACCCTGCCAGATTCGAGATTCACCTCCCGCATCGGGACAGGCGCGCCTTTCATAGCCTTGCCAAACAGCGCTTGTCCGCTCTTGCTTGGCCCGCCAGACCCAGCCCCGCTCGTTGCCGCACCGCCGCCCGAACCGGAAACCGCCGCCGGCGTCTCCGCCCGCAGGCGGACACTGTTCAACCCATACGCCGCCATAATTTCGCGTTCGATGGCAGACCGCTCCACCGGCGCCACATCCTTCGAAAACCGGATCGTGAGGTCCATATGTAAGCGCTCACGCTCAATGACAACCGCCGGAATCAAAGCGTCAGAAAGTAATTCCCGCTGCCAAGGCTCGTCCTTACAGCAGTCAAACATATCATAAAAAAGATGTGCTTTGCTCATCGTATATCCTCGTTTGTATGTTGTATCATGTATACATGTTTCTTGGTTTTTTCATTGTGATCGCTTTTCATGCACCCATCATATTCCCAATATCCCCGCTTCGTAGGGCGAGGGCTCTGCCCTCGCCGTTCTTCCGTTTGACAGGCGGCAATGGCAAAGCCCTCGCCCTACGCCACCAACTAACGAATCGTGTTCATAGGAATATATTTTACACAGCACATGGGGGCGGCCATTGGCCGTCCGCTCTCTTCATCATGCATTGATATTGGGACAACGGCCACACCCTACAACTCCCCAATCAACCCAAAAAGCGCATCCACCAGCCCATCCATCGGCGCCTTCCCCACAATCTCACCATGCCGGAACAGAAGACCTTCCCCCCTGCCCCCCGCAATCCCAAAATCCGCCGCCGAAGCTTCGCCGGGCCCATTCACCGCACAGCCCATAACCGCAACAGTAATCTCCCGCGTACTCCCCAGAAGCCGCCGCTCAACCTCCTGCGCGAGAGGCACCAGATCAATATTACACCGCCCGCAAGTCGGGCAAGAGATAATATTCGGCCCAAACTGCCGCAGCCCAATCCCCTGCAAAATCGCCCGCGCCGCCCGAATCTCCTCCACCGGATCATCCGTCAGCGACACCCGAATCGTGTCCCCAATCCCGTCCAGCAGCAAACTCCCAATCCCAATCGCGCTCTTAATCGTCCCCATATAAGCCGTCCCCGCCTCCGTGACCCCGAGGTGGAGCGGATAGCTCGTCCGCCGGTGTAACAGCCGATAAGCCGCCACCGTGTCCGGCACGCTGGAACTCTTCACAGAGAGGCAAATATCGTCAAAATCAAAACGATTGAGGAGCGCGACATGATACAGCGCGCTCTCCACCATCGCCTCCGGCGTATGTCCAAAGCGGTCCACAATCTCCCGCTCCAAAGACCCGCCATTGACCCCAATCCGAATCGGCAGCCCCCTCCGAATACAGTCCTGCGCCACCGCCCGCACATGCGCATCGCCGCCGATGTTGCCGGGGTTAATCCGTATCCCCGAAGCCCCCGCCGCCGCGGCCTCCAAGGCCAGCCGATAGTCAAAATGAATATCCGCCACCAGCGGAATCCCCACCTGCTCGCGGATCGGCCCAAAGGCCTTCGCCGCCGCCATGTCCGGCACAGCAAGCCGCACCAGCTCACACCCCGCCGCCTCCAGCCGCCGAATCTGGGCCACAGTAGCCGCAATATCGTCCGTCTTCGTCGTCGTCATAGACTGCACAACAACAGGGGCGCCGCCACCCACGGTGACGCCGCCCACAGTGATGGTCTTTCGTATCATGTTCAAGGCTTTTGTCCTTTCTTGCATATGTATCATCGCGTACAACATCGGTATCCGGGCGGCAGAATGCCGCCCCTACATTGGAATGCGCTTCGTAAGGTCGGCATCCTGCCGCCCGTCCGCATCGCGCCGCAAAGGCTCCTTTTCCAAAGGAGCCGCCACTGGCATTCCTTCCGCCGAGCCAATCGCTTCGCTCCCCAGGCGTCAGTTATGTCAGCAAAGCTGACTGAGGATGTCCCTCCCCCGCCGAAGACAGGAGAACATTCCCTACCTCGCCACAATCTGCACAATATCGTTATACACAATAAATACCATAAAACTCAGCAGCAACACCAGCCCAATCGTGTTGATATACCCCTCATATTTCGGGTCCAGCTTCCGCCGCGTAACCCGCTCAATCCCCGCCGTCACCAGCATCAAGAACACCCGGCCGCCGTCCAGCCCCGGAATCGGCATCAGGTTCAGCATCGCCACGCTGATCGAGATAATCGCCGCCAGCATCAGCAGCCGAAACGCCGCGGTCGCCGCCGTATCCGCCGTAGTCCCGGCCTGGTTCATGATATCCACAATCCCGACCACGCTGGAAATATCCTCCACGCTCGCCTGCCCACTGATGAGCATACGGACAGTGAGCGGAAGCTGCCGCATAAAGTCCCGCGTATCATTCCACGCAAAAGACAATCGATCCCCAAACGCAGGATCCTCAATCACATGGAAATAAAACCCAAACCGCGGCGTCTCAGACCCTTCGAACATCTGCCGCTGAAGCGGCAAATCATAAAGCGCCACCTGCCGGCCGTCCCGGATCACCACAACATCCACCGTCTCCCCGGCGCGCATGTCCAGGAGCATCCCAATGTTGCCATTCTGGTAAACCCGCACCCCGTCAATACTATGGAAGCGGTCCCCCACCAGAAACCCCTGCTCCCCTTCGAGCGGAAACCCATCCGCAAGCCCAGAGATCGTCGTAGTAGGCAAGGCCACCATAAACGTGCTTGCCACCATCAGCAAAATCAAAAAACCAGATACGATATTCAACACAGACCCGGAAACCATAATAATAATCCGCTGCCATATAGGTTTCGCAAAAATACTCGAAGACCCCGCTACATCATTGTCGTCCCCGTCCATAGAGCAAAAGCCCCCAATCGGGATAGCCCGGAGGGAATAGAGCGTCTCCTTCCCCTGTACCCCGAACACCTTCGGCCCCATGCCGATGGCAAACTCCGGCACACCGACCCGAAAAAGTTTCGCAGAGATATAGTGTCCGAACTCATGGATCGCGATAATGAGCCCAAAAATGAGCATAGCAATTACAATATACATGCAATAAAGGTCCTTTCCGGGCATCTTAGTGGTGCAAAAAGGTACGATAAGCGTCCCTTTCCGCCCCCATTACGGATACGTTTACAGGGCGATAAGCCCCTCAATCTAGGATTATAATATGCGGATATCGGTGGGATTAGCCCTGCAAAAAGGGCGGGATCCAGAACATCAAGGCCGTAATAAAGGGCGCAAGCAGAATCATGCTGTCAAACCGATCCAACATCCCCCCGTGTCCAGGCAAGATGTGTCCAAAATCCTTCTTCCCATACTCCCGCTTGATGAGGGAAAAAGACAAATCTCCAATCTGCGTCACCGCGCTGCCAAGGATCCCAAAGACAAAAATCGCAAGGATATTAAATGTAGCGTCAAAGAAGAGAACCATGACGAACGTAAAAATAAACATAAGCGCAAAAGCCGCCGCAAAGCCGCCAAGACTGCCCTCGATCGTCTTCTTCGGGCTCACCTTCTCAATCAGCTTCCGCCGCCCAAACGCGTGCCCAGCAAAATAGCCGCCCGCGTCGGAAACAAAGGCGATGAAAATAGGAATGAGCACATAGACCTGCCCGCCAAAGAAACGGCCCGATCCGTCACCCAGAAACATGCCCGCAGGGATGGCCCGCAGGGTAACAAGCGTCCCGAGAAACAGCGGAATCACAGCCCCGGCGAAAAAACTGAGGGCCACATAGGAAAAGGGCACTGCCCGTTCCGTATCATAGGCCAAGATAGCCTCTGTAAAGAGGATCAGAAGCAGAACCACCGCAACAAAAATCCCGCCCATCGGAAGCGTGGATACGCTGTTGAGCAGCGGGATTAAAAACGCAGACACGGCACAGTATACAACCACCCGATTGCTGGTCGCCGAGCGGGTGACGAAGACAAACTCCGCCGCGCAAAACGCCGCGACAAGGCCCACAGTAATACCAAAGGCCCAGGGCGGAAGCAAAAAAATCACCGCCAATATCGCGGGTACACCAGCTGCTGCTACGTAGATTCTCGTTCTCATATCGGGGGTCCCCTTCTAGGTATGTTCTGGCGCATATCTCAATAGTGGCGGATTACACCCCACCATATCTTCTATCTCTCTGCTGAAACGCAATAATTGCCTGATCCAATTCCTGGGTAGTAAAATCCGGCCAAAGCGTGTCGGACACGTAAAACTCACTATAGGCCGATTGCCAGAGCAGAAAGTTCGAGAGCCGCAACTCCCCAGAGGGGCGAATCACGAGGTCTGGGTCCGGGATATCTGCGGAGTAGAGATAGCGGCCAAAGCTCTCTTCCGTGAGCTCCGGGGCCATGCTATTCGCATAGTCCTCCGCATATCGTTTGACGGCCCGAAGGATCTCGTCCCGGCCGCCGTAGTTGAGGCAAATGTTGACCTGCACGCCTTCAAAGCGCTGCGAAATCTCTTCCGTCTTGGCGATGAGCGCCTGCAGCTCTGCCGACAAAACCGAAGTGTCCCCGAAGACTTTCATCTTCACCCGATCCCGCTCCATTTGACTGATGGCTTCCTTGAGGTATCGCTCAAGGAGACCCATTATGGTTTCAATCTCGCCTGCGGGACGTTTCCAGTTTTCTGTGGAAAAGGCATAGACGGTCAAATATTCGATGCCCAAATTCTTGCAATGCGTAGCAATCTTGCGGAAATTTTCCGCACCGACTGCGTGCCCCGCCGTTCTGGGCAGGCCGCGCCGCTTTGCCCAGCGGCCGTTGCCGTCCATAATGAGTGCAATATGGCGAGGGAGTCGGTTAAAATCAATCTCCCCCGCCGGTTTTGGTTTGCCAAAAAAGCGCATTCGATTATAGCTCCGTAAGTTCTTTTTCCTTTTTCGCCGTGACAGCATCGACCTCGCCGATGTATTTGTCTGTCAGTTTTTGCAAGTCCTTCTCGGCGTTTTTCAGATCATCTTCCGTCATTTCAGCTGCTTTTTCCTGCTTTTTGAACAACTCCATCGCGTCTCTGCGGATGTTGCGGATCGCGACTTTGCAATCCTCGCCGTATTTCTTCACCTGTTTGGCGAGTTCTTTTCTCCGCTCTTCTGTCAGTTGCGGGAAGTTGAGCCGGATCATCTTGCCGTCGTTCGTCGGGTTGATCCCGAGGTCCGAGGCGAGGATCGCCTTTTCGATATCCTTAAGCAGACTCGCGTCCCAAGGGGTAATGGTCAAAGACCGTGGATCGGGCGAGGCAACATTGGCTACTTGTTGGATCGGGGTCGGCGTTCCATAATAGGAGACGGAAACCTGATCCAGCACAGCGACGTTTGCTCTGCCAGCCCGAACAGAATTGAACTGATTCTCCAGCACGGAGATGGATTTTTGCATCTTGTCTTGGAACTCTTTTAGCTCGCTCATGAATATGCTCCTTTCGTATGAGGCATTACCGTTTTATAATCGTACCGATCTGCTCCCCCCGGATCACACGGAGGATATTCCATGGGTCTTCCAAAGCAAACAGAATCACCGGGATATCATTGTCCATCGAGAGCGTCGCCGCTGTGGAATCCATGACGGCCAGGTGTTGCGCCAGGACATCGTCGTAAGTGATAGAGTCGTATTTCACAGCCTCGGGGTTTACATTGGGGTCCGCATCATAGACACCGTCTACGTTTTTCGCAAGCAAGATAACCTCCGCATCAATCTCCGCCGCCCGGAGCACCGCCGCTGTGTCGGTTGAAAAATAAGGGTTCCCCGTGCCGCAGGCGAAGATGACAACGCGGCCGCGGCTCAAATGCTTATCCGCCTTGAGCCGGATATAAGGCTCAGCAATCGCTCTAATCTCCAGCGCCGTCTGAACCCGGACGCTGACGCCCGTCTGTTCCAATACATCGGCCAGAGCCAGACTGTTCATGACGGTGGCCATCATGCCCATGTGGTCCGCTCGCGTCCGCTCCATCTTTCCGCCGCCGTCTTTGGCGCCCCGCCAAAAATTGCCGCCGCCGACCACAATGCCGACCTCCACACCGAGGTCTACGCAGGCCTTGATGACTTCCGATACGCGGCGCATCATCTCAAAATCCAGCCCAACCCGTTTGTCGCCCGCGAGGGCCTCACCGCTGAGTTTGAGCAGGACGCGCTTATAAACTGGTTGATCCATAGGGTTACTCCTGTGTTTCGCAAATTATCTCTTCTATATTAAACTATTTTGCCCGCGCTCACAAGAGGTTTGAAAAATTTTCCCAGCATAATCCGGTCGATTTCTCCGTAAATTAGTAGGGACATGCTATCAAAAAACCGGAGGCAGACCGCCAATGGAAAATACGAAAAAAGTGACCTTCGATCTCGCGGTGGTGTATCTATTCAACCTTGTAATCATCCTCCTAGCTCAACTTGGCTAGGAGGGAACCGCCTCCCGTCAAAGAAGGGAACACAAGGTAAACACCGTGAACACTCTGTGAAAGGAATGGACTGACTATGATTATGGATCGAATCGCGCTCATCTTGGTAATCCTCGGTGGGCTGAATTGGGGTATTGTGGGCATCTTTGGTTTTGACGCCATCGCAGCCATGTTCGGCGGGCAAGTGGGCAGCATCAGCCGAGTACTCTACACCTTGGTGGGTCTTTCGGCCCTATGGTGCATCTCCCTCCTCTTTCGGGAGCGAGATGTGGCGAACGAACGCGTCTAAGCCCTCTCCCGCACGACCCCAGGGCATTTTGATCCCTGGGGTCGTTTTATGACTTGTTTGTACTGCACTTTTTGATCGAATTTCGGAAAATTCTGACATTTCCTCTACTTATGTAAACAGTTTGTGAATATTTGTAATCCATTTTCGCGCGTTTCGTTGTGGATAACTCTGTGGATAATGTGTGAAACCCCACCGAACCAAGGAAAGAATTCCGTGAAACAAATGCCAATCTATGCGTCACAAAGTGCATAATCGATAATCTGCATCCATCCACATAAAAATATTCTATTTTTTACTTTTTTATCGCTTTTTAAATTCAGTTGTGCTATACTAGGACTTGGCAAAAATCGGAACCTGATACATAGAAGGAGAGAAACGAAGCTATGTCAGACTTTATAATCATCGCCAACAACACCTGCGACCTGCCCCAGGAGATGGTTCAGCGCTTAGACGTCACCATCCTCCCCATCGGATTTAACATTGGGGACGAGAGCTATAAGGAAATGGCACCCCACCTGTTCTATCAAAAACTGAAAGACGGCGCCATGCCTACCACAGCCGCAGCGAACGTGGGCGAGTATCTCGACCTTTATGAAACCGCGCTCTCCACCGGAAAAGACGTGCTCAACCTCGTCTTCTCCTCCGGTCTATCCGTGACCTACAATGCGGCCCTGATGGCCGCCGAGGAAATAGCGGAGAAATATCCGGATAGGAAAATTTACGTAGTAGACACCATGGCAGCCTCCTTCGGCGAAGGCATTCTGGTCCGCGGCGCGGCCGAGCGGCGGATCGCCGGGCAGAGTATCGACGAGGTCAGAGCCTGGGTCGAAGAAACCAAGCCAAAGCTATTCCAATATGTCACCGTCAATGATCTCGATCATCTGAAACGCGGCGGACGGATCTCCGGCGCTCAGGCCTTTTTGGGCGGTATGCTAGGCGTAAAACCCCTTCTGCGCATGGATGAGATCGGGAAACTAGTCCCCATGGAAAAAGTACGCGGTCGCCAAGCGGCGCTGTTGCGTTTAATGACGCTCATAGGTGAGCGCGGCGTAGACCTCCCCAGCCAGACTGTCTACATCAGCCACGGCGCCTGCGAAGACGAGGCAAGCTGGCTCGCCGACCAGATCAAAGAAACGCTCGGCGTACAAGATGTGGTTATCAACTACTTAACACCCGTCATCGGCTCACATACAGGCATTGGCATGGTGGCTGTGTTCTGCATCGCAGACGGACGCTAATAGATCTCCTTCATTAAGAAATCGCCCGCGGATTCTCTTCAAAGAGCCCGCGGGCGAAAAATACCTCTTGCCACTCGGCGCGAGATGTGGTAGACTATATTCCGCAAGTAGTTCGCTTCCGAAGGCATGGGCCTTTAGCTCAGTTGGTTAGAGCATCCGGCTCATAACCGGACGGTCCCGGGTTCAAGTCCCCGAAGGCCCACCAAGCTCACTACCGGGGTAATTTCGCCTCGTTGTTCGCGCAAACATGCTCTTGACCTTCGCCCCACCGGAGGTCAGGGGGTTCCCAAAAGGGGGACTGGTCCCCCTTTTGAATCGCGCGTGAGCAAAGCGAACTTACAGTATTTCCCGCAGGAAATACTCGCGATTCATAGGGGTATAGCTCAGCTGGTAGAGCAGCGGTCTCCAAAACCGCGTGTCGAGGGTTCGATTCCTTCTGCCCCTGCCATAGAAAACGCTACAACCGTAAGGGTTGTAGCGTTTTTTCGTTTTGGGGTGATTGGGCGAAAAGGGTGCCGTGTTCAAGAAATGTTCAAGAAGCCACCACAAACGAAGTTTACCTCCAAGCATTGAAAAGCTCACATTTTATGATATAATTGATAAAAATGCAAAACGTCAGATGTCGCTATGCACCTCACCATGTGAAAAATGCGGGGTAAAATTTTGACAATTTCGGAAAAGGAGGTATCAGTAATGACTGCGAACAAACAAAAATCGTCATATTCTGTAGTTTCATATTTTTGCGGATGTGGCGGTCTGGATTTGGGCTTCCGCGGCGACTTTAGGTACCACGATGAGGATTACGACCAACTGCCTTTTGACATTAAGGCGGCTTACGACTATGAGCCGCGTTGTATCGAGACATATAACGGTTATTTTGGAGAAGGACACGCTTTTGTCAGCGACCTATCAACTGTCGATGTTGCCTCTGTGCCGAAAGCTACGGTGCTCATTGGGGGCTTCCCTTGTCAGGAGTTCTCTTCCTGCGGCCCCTTGGGCGGCTTGGAGTCCGAGCGAGGCCGACTGTATCAGACACTTATAGCTTATATGAACAAACATCGCCCCACTATTGTGGTGGGCGAGAATGTCATCAACCTTGAGCGGATGGATAACGGCGCGGTCTTGGAAACCATCAAAACTGACCTTGCGGACGCTGGTTATACGGTGGAGGTATGGAAGATGTTCGCCCCGGACTACGGGGTGCCGCAGCGCCGCACACGGTTGTTTTTCATTTGCGTCAGAAACGATATCCAAGAACGCTACGGATTCCCAGCAATGCCAACGCCTGATTTTACTGGCGAGCACAGGAGTATCGAGTGGGCCATTGGCGATTTACTTGATGTAGCGGATGAGAGCGTTCCAAACCAGAGTCAGTATTTCGGGGCGTCGCGCGCTAAGAAGGGAAACGGACAAGGCGACGAGAGCAACAAAAAAGACCTTCCGGCCTATACGATTCGGGCGAACCCGAAGTCCCGTGTGCAATTTCATTATTCATTGGATAGGCGATTAACCGTTCGCGAGTGCGCGCGAATACAGACTTTTCCGGACGATTTCAAGTTTACTCACGCTAAAACGGCGAGCGTCTCCCAAATAGGTAATGCGGTGCCACCAATGCTTGCCTACATTGTGGCTAAAGCCATTGAGAACTATTTGAAAGACGTGAAGGAGGTGCAAAAAGATGTCTAACATCACTACATTGGATATCACGCCGACTCCACGAATCCTGCGCACTTTGGGTGAGATACCTTTCGCGACATGGCAATGTGTAGCGGAGTTGGTTGACAACTCCATTGACGCCTTCCTTTCGGACAAGTCTTCCATTCCAGAGGAACTCGAACGGAAGATTACAGTTAGCTGGGCATCTGATTCTGTCGCCACCAAAGATCGAGTCATTGAGGTTACAGACAACGCTGGCGGTATGTCCGTTGAACAATTACAAAATGCTGTCCGCGCTGGATATTCAAGTAACGATCCAGTGGGAAACCTCGGTCTTTTTGGCGTAGGCTTTAACATCTCAACCGCGCGATTGGGAGATGTCACAACCATTTTGTCAACAAGAAGCGGTGACGCTGATTGGGTAGGTATAAAGATTGACTTCCAAAAACTCATCGACGCGAAACGCTTTGATGCGTCTATCATACGCAAACCAAAAATTGACCCTGAGGAACACGGCACCAAAATCACCATCTCGAGTTTAAAACAAGGCATACTATCTGAGCTACCAAACAAAGAAAATGATATTCGGCAGCGACTAGAGGCTGTCTATGCTCCACTCCTGAATAACCAAAACGCTCCCATCACCATTACGGTAAAGGGAAAGCCACTCCGTCCGCGTAACCATTGTGTTTGGTCGGAGTCGCGCTATATACGCTACAGTGACCAGAATGTACCTGCACGCATTACCATCGATAGAGACCTCGGTGATGCCTTGTTTGACCTGAGCCGCAATTGCTATCTGACCGCTGATGAGGCTGAGGATTATTATGCAAAACAGCAGGAAGGACACACGCTCCCGATGTGTATCATTGAACGCAGGAAGCGTTTGACTGGCTGGTTGGGAATCCAACGTTACGCCGACCCGAACGACTTCGGCATAGACTTCATCCGAAACGGTAGGAAAATTTTGATATCCGATAAGTCCCTTTTCCAGTATGAGAACCCAATAACAGGTCAGAAAGAACTCCAGTATCCTTTGGAATTGGGTACTACGGTTGGTGGGCGAATTGTCGGGGAGCTACACGTCGACTATCTGCTCCCAACCTATCAGAAGAATGACTTTGATCGCTCAGATGTCTCGTGGATACAGACCGTCGACGCAATTTGTGGAGTGGGGCCATTCCTGCCAAAGTCCCGCAAGGCACTCGGCTTTGTTCCTGAGCAGACAACTTCTCCCCTAGGTCTGCTTGTCAATGCTTATCGTAGAGTCGACAAAGGCACTAAATGCCTATTTGCCCCGAACGATGTGGCTAAGCGTTACGCTGCTGAGTTCAGAAAAGGCCAGCGAGACTATCTTGATGATATTCTTTGGTGGAAAGCAGCGCAAGAAGAAGACCAAAAGCAGAACACAGGTGGATCGAGGGCTACCACTGCGGTAAATACGGGTGACATTCCCTCCGACGATGTCAGTGTTTATATTGCTGGAGCTACTTTTTCACAGGCATCTCCTGCTGTTGATGCGCCAGAAGCAGATTCTCAAACTGAAACGACAACTTCGGTGTCTACGTCAGCCGTATCGGAAACGTCTAAAATAGATGAGCTCATCCAACGGTCTACTTCCGTAAGCCAACTTAGTGGCCGTAACTATAAATTCGGCAACGCTGGCTCGCTGAATGTTCGCGCTTACGAGTTGAATCGGGGCTCCATATACTATCGTGGCGAGAAGCGGCCTAGCTTCTTCCAGTCTGACGGTATCGACTGTGATTTTGTCTACGATCCATCGCATCCTCTGCTTGCTCAATATCCGATTACCGCGAAGATGCTGCTATTGCAATATCTATCTGAGAAGCTAAAGGCGAGAGATAGCCTTCCTGATTTAGTCGCTGTTTACGCCGATTTGATAGAAACCACAATGCAGGACGCAAGAATTGACAGACAAGCATTGCAAGACAGGGCAAGTAGTGCTTTTGAGTTGTTGCGCGAAAAACTGACCGTAGCCCTTAAGGATAAAGCTTCTGAAGCTGTAAGCTGCATACATGAATCAGCTGGCGAGGTTGAGGAAACAATTACAAACCTTATCCAATCCGCGAACACGACATTGTTAAAGAATTTTCAAGCCAATATCGCCGCTGGATTTGATTCCATTGAATTCGTGCCGCCTAAGACTCTATATAGGCTAATTGAACGGTTCCCAGAGGATGTTTTTGACGAGCGCGTGTTCCAAACGCCCTATATGACGATTACTCTGCAGGACGCAATGGCTACACAACGAGCCCGCGACGAGTCTAGAGATCGTGCGTTATCGTTTGTGAAGGACGCTCTCCGGGTCATTTCTGGCTATAACCAACGTGTGCAAAAGAATGAACTCGCGCGCGCGTCACTTAGCGTGGACTTCCTGTTAAAGGAGTTGAGTTAATGAATTTTTACACCGATGACATTTCAAACGGGTACAACTGGAAAGGCCTTGAGCGTGCTGTCGCGCGTTTGATGGGGCATCTGGGATGGAACGACACTACCGTCATCGGTGGAACTGGAGATAAAGGCTGTGACATACTTGCCACGAGGGCGGAAACTCAACAGATAAAGTCGTGGGTCGTCCAAGCAAAAGCCGTCTCCGGAAGCCGCTATATCGGGCCACAAGCTCTTAAGGAAGCGATTGACGCCTTGTCTTTCTATGACGCTAACATTGCGGCTGTTGCCACGAATGGTGAGTTTACCAAAACCGCACGCCAGCGACAAGAACAGCTTGAGAAGAACGGCTATACTCTAAAGCTCTGGAACGGAACGTTTATTCAAGCGCTTATCGACCAGATATCAGACGACCACGCTGGATTCAGAAAACTTCGCGAGTACCAAGACCAAATAGTCAAGAAGGTCATCACGGCCTATGAGAGAGGCGATAAGCGAGCGTTTTATATTGTCGCTACAGGGCTTGGTAAGACCGTCATTGCCGCAACAATCGCACGCGCTTTATGGGAGAAAGGATGCCGCAAGATTCTTGTTCTTTGTCACGCCACCGACTTGGCTCTTCAGTTGGAGCAAGGGTTTTGGCCTCAAATAAAAAAGGAGGTGCCTACCTCGGTGTTCTTTGATGGTTTACCTCCACGAGACACGGAGGGCATTTCTTTTGGGCTTTATCAGAGTCTATATGGTTATCTTCCGGGGATAGAGCCTGATCAATTTGATGCGGTAATTGTCGACGAGGCGCATCACGCCTTGGCTCATGGGTTCAGAACCTGCCTTGAACATTTAAAACCTAAGTTTCTCATCGGGATGACCGCAACACCGTGGAGAGGTGACGGGCAGAGCCTGACCACTGTCTTTGGTGAGGCTTTGGCGAAGGTTTCCCTTGTTGATGGTATGGCAATGGGCTATCTGTCCAAGGTTGATTATCGTATTTTCTGCGACAATGTTGATTGGGACGACATGGAATATATGAGCAGACAAAACCTCTCGATTCGAGACCTTAATAAGCGCCTTTTCTTGCCACAACGCGACGAAGCCGTTATCACAGAAATCCAGCGAGTGGTGGCGGATATCCCGAATCCGAGGATAGCCATATTCTCGCCTTCCATTGAACATAGCAACCGTTTTGCTAATATGCTATCCGCCGCAGGAATTCCTTGCGCGGCTCTATCTCGCGTTGATAAGGCCGAGCGACGGCGCAGATTGTTGGCTTTCGCGGCGGGTACCTATCATGCGGTAAGTGCCGTTGACGTTATGAATGAAGGTATTGACATCCCAGACGTAAATATCCTCGTCTTTCTGAGAGCCACACACTCAAGGAGGATTTTCGTCCAACAGCTTGGACGTGGTTTACGCCTGTCTGAGGGCAAAGAAAAGGTCATTGTGTTAGACTTTGTTTCCGACATCCGCAGAATGGCGGATATGGTTGAAATGAACAGAGAGGGCAAAGTTAAAGGTGCTGAAAACGAGGTTGTTTATCTGCAGGAGGGCTTTGTGTCTTTCTCGGACGCGAGAATGGAAAGTTTTGTAAATATGTGGCTTGAGGATGTCGCGGACTTAGGCGGTTCAGACGATGAAACAAAACTGACATATCCGGAGGGATTTTAACGATGGCAAAAGTAACATCTCAACAGAACAAGAAAATTCGGGAGGCTACCTTCAAAAAAGCTGATAGCTTTGGGTACTCATCCAGTGGGCGTATCGATAGCGGCCGCTTTATGGACGACCTCGTGGAAGATCCGGAAATTGGCGGCGTCCTTAAACAGTACATGGACAAGGAGCGTGTCCGCACTTATATCAAGGATTCTGTACTTAACGCCTATGCCAAAAAGAAAATCAAGGACGCATTTGACGCTGTTGATCCGACCGAGACTATTGAAAAAGTCTATGGCGTGAAGGCGTTGAAGATTCAGACCGGCACTAGAAAAAGTAACAAGGTGACAGTTTCGCGCGCTGCTGATGGTCATATTTTCGTGGTTAGCGGCGGTACAGTTCTGTATTGGGAGAACGCTTTGCGGAAAGCCTTAGAACTTGTTGCCAAGCAACCAGGACTCATCATCGAGGGGCGCACTCCTTCAATCTGTTTGACTCTCGTCTCGAAAACCAACTCCCTGACTATCGCGGATACGAACCACATAACCACTGCGCTCAAAGCGGTGGGGGTGCAAGCGGTCTTTCTCGATACCTAATGTTATGGAGGTGGATATATGACGAGAACACCTGGAATAACCCACAAGATAATGTCTGCCGTGAAGTCAAAGAACACCCAGCCAGAGCTCGCGTTGCGCCATGCGCTCTGGGCGCGGGGCTTGCGTTACAGGATAAATGTAAAAACACTTCCCGGAAAGCCTGACATTGTTTTTACGAGAACGAAGTTAGCCGTATTTTGTGATGGCGATTTTTGGCATGGTCATAACTGGACTATTCGAGGGCTACCATCATTTGAGGCCGAACTGGAACAGTATTCGCAGTTTTGGCGAGACAAGATTCTTGGAAATGTGCAGCGGGATATCAAGAACACAGAACTACTTGAGGCAGCAGGGTGGACGGTTTTGAGAATTTGGGAAAGCGATATAAAAACGGACATAGTTCGTTGTGCTGATATGGTAGAAGAACAATATTGGATTAAAGTACGAGGCAACGCTGACGGGTCTGCATGAAAGCTTAGTAAAGGAATGTACATTTGGAAAAATAATTACACTAACAAGAAAACTGTAGCTTATTCCTCCTTCGCGACCTTCGCAAGCAAGGCATGGTGATATCACCATGCAAAAACGGTGCTTGTTGGGGAGCAGCCCACCCCCACTAAATTGTCCGCTGCGCGCCCAATTTTTAAGCCGGCCTTCGCCGTCTGCTAGAACAAAAAGAGCGCTGCTGGGAAGAAATGCCTCTCCTCCCAGCGGCGCTCTTTTTGCATTTTAGATCTTCGCCAGCTTCTGTAAAATCATCCTCGTTTGCCCACAGAGCAACTCATAGTCTGTTTGGAGTTTCTGAATATCTTCTGCGTACATATTGCCATCACTGTTGACCCGACGGGCAATCTGATTGAGGTTATTCGTGGCGTTGGAGAGTAGCCGCGTCATCTTCCTCACATCGGAGAAGTCGAGGCGGAGCACATAGCCGTCCAGCACCATCCTGCGATAGTAGGCTTCTTTATTGCGGATATTCGCGACCGACATTTTTTCTTTGATGAGGGCAAGTTCGGCTTCATTCACACGGAAAATTTGTTGTTTGCTGCGTTTCAGATTTTTTGTCAAACGTCAATCACCTCATAGTCGGCATGGATTACCTCGCTCCTAAGTCCTTTGCGCCGCCTGTAATCTTCCATCAGTTCGGCGATGCGTGCGTCCATATAGTTTCTGTAGGCCGGGGTTTCATACTTGCCGCCATGTCGGACGGTGGGGAGCACATCATGGGTGACCCAGTGGCGGAAGGCCGTCAGCTTTTCGATTCGCTCTTGCGTGGCTTGGGACACGCCGCGCTTGTTCGCTTTCTGCGGGTGCATCCCGAGCAGCAGGGCGTACAGACCAGATTCGTTTACGAGAGTTGTTTTTTGTATGCCCCCTTTTGTCTCGAGGTCTAAGATCGCCTTGTCCGCTTCATTTACTCGCAAGAGACTTCGGCTGTGGTTCTTATCTCCAAAGAAGCGGCAGACATCTTTGCCGACAAACCACGGCTTGCCATCCGCCTGGACTACTCGGACATCTTTGAAGTCGGGATCATCAAATAGGATAAGTTCTTGTTTGATCAAATGGGCAAGACTCCTTTCCAGGGTGGGGGGTACGCTATGCATACCCCCCACTTTGCGTTTGCCTATCCAGCGAGACGGCGGATGGGACTGAGCGGCACTTCTTCTTTTTTCTTCTGCGGCGGCGGAGTAGGTTGGGCGAGGTGTCGGATGAGTACCTGTTCGCAGATGAGATACTTTTTCCCCGCCTTAACGTGCGGCAGTTCTCCCTGGATACACATTTCTCGGATTCGGTACTTAGTCAGCCCTGGTATACGGTCGGCAGCTTCGTTGATGGTGAGCATTCGGATGTTGCTGGTGATGAGTTCTAACATTGCAGTCCCCCTTGGTTTTTTATTCTTCTTGCTTCTGCTTGACTTCCGCAATTAAACTTGCTATAATCGAAATATATCATATGCCACTTGCGAACGCAAGGGATGTGCAGCTAAATTTTCGAAACGCAACAAACAACAACGCGAAGGGCGGACAACTATATGGATGACAAAGATTCTTACTTCCATCCCTTTCCCAGACGACTGCGATTACTATTTGACGAGACAAGAGTGAGCCAGCAAGAGGTGGCAGACTATGTAGGCGTATCTCGACAGGCAGTATCTCAATGGAAAGACGGCAAGACGATTCCAGACTGTTACAATTTCAAAAGAGTGGCGGAGTTTTTCAAAGTGCCGCTCGAGTATCTATACGGCGAGACAGAGAGCAAAGTAAAAGAAAATCAGGTACTGGTTGACAGCTTAGGGCTTTCCGATGGAGCGATTGCCAAGCTGAAGGAATGGGCAACCCAAACGGGGGCGAGCATAACGCCTATCGCGTTTTTATCAAAGCTGATCAATACCGATGAATTCGATCGTTTTCTCCAACAGGCGCGGCGGGCAAGCAATGAATATTTTGAAATTCAATGCGAGTTGCTGGATGAAGATCGCATTCCGCCCGGAGACCCAAACGACCCCGCGCAAGTTGCGGTACGACGCGCACTGAACGCCCGCGCCACCGCAATCGGATACCGCATCATCCCAGCAGATGACCTGAGCAGCTTCCACCGCCAACAGGCGATGGAAGCTATGGGTGCGGCCATCAAAGCAGCGTACGAACGATATTTTACAGAGAATCAGGAACAACTCGTGGAACAGTGGCACGAAAATTACGGTAGAGAATATTTGGAGCAAGCCGCCCTAGCCGAGCGGCTGGGAATAAGCCTACACTAGGAGAGGTTGGATTATGGCAAACATCATCAAGCGAACAAGCAAGAGGGGTGAAGTCTCATATCTGATTCGTGTGTTTGTAGACCAGCGGACGAATGGCAAACAGACGGTGAAGTCCATGACCTACAAGCCAGCGCCCGAACTCACAGAGCGGCAGGTGGAGAAAGAGCTCAATCAAATCGCCGTGCAGTTTGAGGATGAGATCAAGAACGGCTTGGTTGCCTATGATGGGACAATCAAGTTTGAGGACTATGCGGCGCGATGGATGGAAACTGCCCAAATTGCACCCAAGACACGAGAGCGGTATGTGCAGCTCTTAAAGCGCGTCAATGAAGCCTTCGGACATATCAAACTCAAGAATTTACAGGCGCGGCACTTGGAAGCGTTCTATGCCAATCTGCGAGAAGACGGCATCAAAGAGCAGGGGTGTTTTGCGACACCTGCCGGACTGGACAAGATGATGGATAAGCGGAAGATTTCCAGAACCGCTCTCAGCAAAACAGCGGGAATTGCTTACGCTACGATCAGCGGGGTGCGGAATGGAAAGCAAGTGACGATTGCCACGGCGGAGAAAATTGCCGCCGCCCTCGATGTGCCGGTGCAGAAGATTTTCAAGATCAACAAAGCCATAACCGGCCTGTCTGACCGAACGGTGCTGCATCACCACAGAGTCATCGCCTCGATCTTGGCAAAAGCGAAGAAGGAACAGATCATCCCCTTCAATGTAGCATCGGAGCACGCAAATGCGCCGAAGGTGAAGCGGCAGGAAGCCCGATATTTGAGCGATACCGCCGCACAGGAGATGGTAGCCCTCCTGCTGCAAGAGCCGGACATTCGCCGAAAAACCGCCATCCTGCTCTGCCTGTACAGCGGTATCCGGCGCGGCGAGTTCGGCGGTCTGCAATGGAAAGATGTTGATAGGGAGAACAAAATCATCCACATCCTCCGCGCTACCCAGTGGCAACAGGGAAAAGGGATAGTCGAAGTGCCAACGAAGAATGACCACTCTAAGCGCGTCATCCGCCTGCCGGATTTGATCTTCGACTTGCTGGCGGAATATCGGAAATATTGGTTGTCTCAAAAGCTCAAGCTCGGAAACAAGTGGGAGGGCGATGATTGGATTTTCATCCAAGAAAATGGCAAGCCCATTGACCACAATACGCTCAACGGCTGGATTCGGAAGTTCATCGCCGAGCACGATTTGGAGCACTTCACGCCCCACAGTCTCCGCCACACCTTCTGCTCCCTACAGATCGCCGCCGGGGTGAACATTCGGACGATACAGGCGAGGACAGGGCATTCGAGGGCGTCTACGCTGACGGACACCTACTCCCATGCGTTCAAGACAGCGGATGAGCTGGCGAGTGAAGCCTTGGATGATATTTTGACTCCGAAGCTGGGCGGGGTGCGGAAGTTGAGTGGGTAAAAGCACAAAGGGGCTACGCATACGGTAGCCCCTTTGCGATGAACGGTGCAGATCAGCTGATTGACTTTTTTGTTCGTATGTTTTATAATAAATACGAACAAAAAGGACATTATAGGCAAAGTGGAGGTGTCGGGATGGACAACGCTGAAAAAGTCTTAGCACTCATGAAGCAAAATAATGGCTACCTCTCCTCAAAAGAAGCCAAGCAAAATGATATTGAGAACAAAGTCCTGCAACGTATGGCAGAGTGCGGGATTATTGAGCGTGTAGCACATGGACTATATGCCGAGGCAGGTGTTTTCTCCGACTCTTTCTTTGTGGCACAACACCGCATGCCGAAAGGTATTTTCTCACACGAGACAGCTTTGTTTTTGCATGACCTAAGTGACCGCGATCCACTTCGGCTAATGATGACGATTCCCGCTGGTTGGAATTCTAAGATTTTGACGGATGATATGATGCTTTTTTTCTACAACCGTCCAAAACGATTGACACTCGGGGCTTGCGAGATCAAAACACCATTCGGGATGCAAGTGAGGGCTTATGATGTTGAGCGAACGCTTTGCGACTGCCTAAAGCATATTGACAAATTGGATCGCGACTTGGTTCTCACTGCGCTGAAGCGATACTTGAAAAGTGAGCAGCGTGACAATGCAAAGCTATTGGAATATGCGACCGCTCTCAAAATTCGTGATGAGGTCTATAGATACTTGGAGGTGCTGACATGAGATTCACAAGCGCAACACAGTTAAAAGATTGGATCAAGAATAAGTCTAAGCAAACCGGAACGCCTTCCAACGCACTTTTGTATACCTACATGATGGAGCGCTTGCTTGAGCGTGTGTCCGTCTCGGCATACCGTGAAAATTTTATCCTCAAAGGCGGCTTTCTGATTGCGGCTATGGTGGGAATTGACCGCCGGAGCACGATGGACATGGACGCAACAGCGAAGGGGCTATCGGTCAGCCGTGAGACACTTAAAGAAATCATCGATGAAATTATTGCGATTGATGTTGAGGATGGTGTTACATTTGAGGTTGAGAACATCCAAAACATCCGAGAGGTTAGCGAGTACGATGACTTTCGCATTTCACTCAAGGCATCCTTTCACACGATTTTTGTTAGGATGAAACTGGATATTACGACAGGCGACACGATTATTCCCGGGGAGATTGAGTATTCCTATAAGCTGATGTTTGAGGATCGGACGATTCCGGTCATGGCGTACAACCTTTATACGATTCTGGCAGAGAAGATTGAGACGATTCTTTCTCGGAATGTGACTAATACCCGTGGGCGTGACTTTTATGATGCTTATATGCTATTGTCCGAAAACCGTGATGCCTTGTCTCGAACAGAGTTGCTCCATGCGCTTCGGGTCAAAGCGGAAGAGCGGGGCAGTGCTCACCACATAGCGCAATACGAAAAGCATTTGCAAGATATCAGCGCTAGCCCAGAAGTTGCGAAGATTTGGACAGCGTATACCAAGAGCTATGCTTATGCAAAGGGAATCGAGCTGGCAGATATTCTCCCGCTGATTTATTGGGTGTTCGAAGACTAAAAGCGAAGGGGATACGCATACCGTATCCCCTTTGTTTGGCCCTCGTACGAGAATTCAAGTTTTGACATTTTCGGAAGTGGCTGATGCGAAAAGCAGTATATGCGCTCATTATGCATAAGCGGCATCCGCATAACTATCCACCCTTTATCCACGTCCCAAGACCCCATCCGTGTTCAAGAAATGTTCAAGAACCTCTTCAAAAATCGCCAAACTTGAACATAAATCACAAGAAGTTACAAAAATTGAAACTCAAAAAATTCAGTAATACCAACAGTTACAGCAAATCACCAGAGGTTGCCAAAAGCAAATTTGAGCACTCCAAAACCGCGTGCCGAGGGTTCGAATCCTTCTGCCCCTGCCATCATCGAAAAAATCCTTGAGAAATCAAGGGTTTTTTCATTTCCAAAACCTGCCGTGTACGAATTATGTACGAATGATTTTAGCCGACCTTGCGTTGATTCCCCTCCAATACGCAAAAAATGACACCTACAAATCAATGTAGATGTCATCTTTTTCTTACATGATTGAATCTAAAATTTCAACAGCACGTTCTTCTTCTCGAGGATATAAATGACTATATGTATTTAATGTTTCCTTTATGTTTGAATGTCCTAATCTTCTTGCGACCTCTTGAATAATGACTCTTTCGTTTGCTAACACGCTAACGTGCGAATGCCTGAACTCGTGAATCTTGATTTTATCTAATCCTGCTAACTCTGCAAACTGCTTATTTCTGCTTTGAATTGTGCCATCTCGTAAACTGCGACCATCTACACCACTACAAATAAAATCTTCTTCGCTGAATGTATGTAATCTCTGCTTGCGCTTTTTGTGTGCGTCTAAAATGCAAATCAACGCTTTAGGTAATTGAAGTGTTCGTTCTGATGATTCTGTTTTTGGTTTTGATTCTACATCTCCACCTTTTAACTTTTGCATGATACTACGTTCCACATTCAAATACTCGCCATCAATATCTGACCACCTCAACCCATGACATTCACCTTTTCGCAATCCTGTTAAAAACAAAATACTGAAAAATACATAATACTCCCATTCACCTAAATGCTTATGCTTGATCTCGTGTTCTTCTGCGTGTTCTTTTGCTACGCTAATAAACTTCTTAAATTCCTCTGCTGTGTAAAATTTTGCTTTTGTTTTTCGATGATTTACGTCTTTGAATGTTCCTAATGTTATCAAATGATTTTTCTCAATGTATTCCATTTTGACCGCATAATTCAACATCGCCCGAAACATACCATATGCGTGTTGCTTTGACTTCAATGACAACTTATTTTTACCCTTCATAGATGTTTTGCCCTGCATATATGTTTTCCAATCTTGAAGCATTTTCAATGTGATTTTGTCAATATATACACCTGCAAACATCTCTTTAATATGTAACCGATAATCACGACGATTTGTGTCTAATGTTGATTCTCTTGCTGAACCCTTTTTTGTCTCCATGTATTCATCATATAACTGCTGTACTGTCATCTTCCCTTGAACGTGTTCGCCCCTTTGAATCTGTTGCTCCATGTATCGCTCAACTGTCTTTGATTCTTCTGATCCGTATACTATTTGCGACAACTTTTTATGTTCGCCTGTGCTTTCACACGTGAAACTGACAAAAACCCTGTATTTTTGCAATCCGTCCTTATTTTTAACTAACTTACCGTTTTTATTTCTAACTTCATAACGTGGCATATCTTGTGTTATCCTTTCCGAAAATGCGGATATATTGTGCTTTTCGTAGATTGCATTGTAACATGAAACTTGAAAAAATGCAACGCTTTAATCAAATAAAGTAAATATATCCGCTTTTTCTAAATTTTATTTTTTATGACGTTAAACCTAACTGCTGCAATTTCATCAATCGTTTTTCTAAATCGCTAATATCTAACCCAAATACCTGATATGCGATTTCTGTGTTTACTGTGTTTGCCCCGAATGAAAAAATTTCTTTTTGAAACATTTCATCCCTTACATATTTTTTAATCTTTGCCACTGTAGTGTGTGAAATATCCCCGAAAAGTTCAGTAATTTGTTTATTTCCCAATTCAGGATATTGATAATAAATACGTATCGCATTTTCGATTGAAGAGATCTGTGGAATATTTATTTTTCTCAAAAACCATGCCTACTCCTTTCTACATACTCGATCCGCCCGAAACCGAATCTAAATATATTATCCCAACCAGTATTTGTGAACGCCGACATAAAAAATAATGATGAACTGCGACTGCAACCCACCATTATTATTACTGAATGACTTCTTGTGTCTGTGTTGACCTTATGCGATCTCGTTCACATCTGACAACGCCCGAAAATATTTGTCTGACGCTAACACTTGATCGCCTGTCTGCTGTGATCCTGTTGTCTCGTATGTGTCAAATTTCAAAAAATCCGTGTACACCATTATCTTATCAATACGCCTGCAAAATGCTTTCCACACTTCTGGCTTTTTCTTCTGTATTTCTAAATAATGTTGTTCCAACGGCAAATTTGAAATAACTACTAATGTCGAATACGCACGTTTGCGATTATAATACCTCGCAGGTAATGTTACTGCGTTAAAACGATCTGCATATGCGTTCATTGACTTAATATTGATACTGCTGTCAAACTCATCCAATAACAATACCTCTTGTCCTGTATATGAATCGAAAACGCCGTTACCCTCATAATCCGTAATGTAACAAATATTTTCATCCCCGAACGTGTCAAACGCCCATGTCGATTTGCCGACATTTGTTGGACCGCTGATAAAAATAAATTCTGGTTTGCTTCGCTTGCCCTTAAATTGTCGTATCAAATACTCCTGTTTGTATCGCTCCAAATAATCCTCATATCGCCACAAATGTGAATACATTTCTATGATGTCAAAAACGTCATTTCCATCCCTGACCATTTCTTTTGCTATATCAATATCTGTGCGCTTACCCTGATTATTTTTTTCCTGCGGCACTTCACCTTGTTCAAAAAATGTACCCCCAATCAATGTATGTGCTTTGTCTGCATTGCGTTCACCCATTTTGCCGATATACGCCCTGCAAAAATGCCCCAATGATTTTGCGAACCCGATATGCCATTCTGGAAATAATGACTTTACCCGACTAAAGCGCATTGCATTGTGTAACTCAAAATACAAATTTCGATGTGGTGTACCTTGATCGCCAATTTCGTCTGACAAACAATAATACTTGACTGCATTGCCCAATGACTCCATCAACTTTTTACATTGTTCTTGCGACCAATCTTCCGTGTAATTATTGATGACCAAAAACCATCTGCGATGCCTTGTGTCCATCTTCATATCATAAACAATTTCTAACTCTAAATTTTTCATAGTTCCTTTTTCCTTTGTTTTTATTATTATTTTTCCTCCAACCTCTGTTTTGTTGTTTTGTTTGGACACAAGCTGTCATTCACAATATTCACTTGTCAAGGTTCAATCGTTTCCATGAAGCAAACATGAAATTTAGTCGCCGCAGCGATCTTACTTATAATATCGTTTTTGATTTTGCAATCCTGCTGACTTGTTTGCAAAACAACTGATATTGCTTATGGTTTGGCTTGACACATAACACAATATGTCGTTTGCAGTGCTAAAAAACTCCATATTGCGTTGCGTCTTTGCTAAACGCACGACGCAACGCTTTTGCTTTGAAAACTGCTTACATTCTTATTATCCCAACCAGTATTTGTGAACGCCGACATAAAAAATAATGATGAGCTGCAACTGCAACCCACCATTATTATTACTGAATGACTTTCTGTGACGTGTGTCACGTTCTACGACCGCCAGAATCGCTCTCAACCCAAAACATACAATCACATACATAATCAACTGGATGCGCTAGAACTGCAAAACTCGTTGTCTTGTGATACCATTACCCATTTATCCATCTATAAATCAATGAATGTGCAACGCCCATTTTTTCCGCAATCGCCCGATATGTCAAACCCTGTGAATGTAATTCTATTGCTTTCGCTTTTTCCTTGTCTCGATCCTCTCGTTTCTTGCGTGTCTCTTGCTGTGCTGTGAACTCATAACCGCAAAACCTACACTTGTATATTTGCTCGTTATAATTGCGAACTCCCCAATATTTACAATCCTTATCCTGTTCACATCGTTTACACGCCACATTTTGGCGCCGTTTTTTATGCTCTGCAAATGTTGTCGATGAATTACATCCACTGCATTCGTACTCTCCAACGCCTACCCGTGAAAACAATTCTCCACATCCGCATAACTTCAACGCCAACACCGCCTTTTGAAATTTTCTTCAATTATATCATTTTTTCTTTGCGTTCACAAATACTGGTCTGTGTTCGACTATTATTACATAATAACTTCTTGTGGCGTGTGTCACATTCTACGATTGCAAGAATCGCTCCCAATGCTAACATGAAAACCCAATGCACCCAAACCGAAACACGCTTAAACTGCAAATCTCGTCATGCTAATGCCGATCTGCAAACACCTTTCATCTTCTCCATGTTCGCAACTTCGCCCACCTTGATAAAATGCAACTCTGACCCTTGCAACAAACATGACCCAAAACCACGCCCAAAATCGCTTTGCTTGATTCTCTGTTTTACCTTGTCTATGTGATCGCTCATTAACATCTCATAAATCGACTTATTGAACGCTCCCAAAATCACAACCACGCCATAATTTAATCTTGCACCTTGCGGAAAAACAATTGCGTCTGCACGTTGACATGATACGATCAACCGCACACACATTGACCTACCCATCATTAAAATCTCGCTGACCTTTCTCATTGCGATCTCCGCTTTTTGTTTGCCCTCTTTGCCATCATTGTATAATGCTAAAATGTTCGCTACATATTCATCCCAAATTAACGTAACTTGATGCCTTGTTTTGTCCGCTCCTGAAATCCTTGCTTTCATAATGTCATATACAATGTCCAATGCTTTCAATGTGTCCGTATATGAAAAATACCTTGCTTGATCTCTCAAATGTGCATACGAATCATCACGCTTGTAATCCGCAAAATAAAATACTGCTGCTCTATCTGCTTTTGCTAACCTTGCAAAAATCTGCGTTTGAAAATATGACTTGCCCGATCCACTCATTCCGCACAATAACATATGACTGTTTGTGTCTGCTGATATGTCTGTGACAATCTTTTTCTTGATTTTGTAATCTTGCCATGCTCCCAAATCATACCCCAATGTAAAATCAAAATTCATCATCATATAACCCCCCTGAATCTGTACACGATCTGCCTTTTCTTGCGTCAAATACAATCACATCCCAATTCCCTTTGTAATAATCAATCTCACCAATGATTGTATAATTTAATGCGCTCTGTACACATGATCGCTTGTTCTCCCAATCTTCTTTTGTAACACCAACCGATCTAAATTTCAATGTCACATAATCACCTACCATGTTTCGCCTATATGAATCTAACTGCGTATGTGAAATATTGCCTAATTGCCTTTCTGCTTGCTCCATTTTTCGATTTATAATCATCTTTGCGAAATGACTTGTTGCACACACAAATACAACCACCATCCATCCGCTGAATGATACAATCAATAAAACAAAATATCCTATCACGCTAAATACCGAATACCCTATATTTTCAAAATTGAAATACAATGCGATTATTGCCAATGCGTACACTATGACCGCAACCCACTTTATAATGATAATCTTCCTGTTCATCTGTCTATCTCCTTTGACTTCATTTGTCGTGTAAATTTACAATGAGCGAGATACAAAAATCCCGCCCATCGCATTATCATTATTTTTTGTCATCCAAATTTGGCATTCCGCCTGCTTTGTCATTTTGTTGTCGTACTGCTTGAACTTTGCCTTTGATGTTAAACTGTAAATTCAAAACATCGCCTTGTTTCAAATTTGCCGGCAACTGAATTTCCGGCCGCACAAAAATTTTGTCTGTCATTTTGCCTGTGACTGTATCATCATCGAATGAAACAAATAATTGTGTTCCTGTTACTCGTTCGCCATTGTCTGCCTTAAAATCTAACTGTCTGAATCCCTGTAAAATTACTTGCATTGCTCTTTCTCACTTTCAATAATTTATTTGTCCGCTTGTGATTCGTGCGAACATATAAATCAATATCAAAGAACTGCAAATTTGCTAATCTTCTGCCCCATCATCTGACCACTTGCCAACCGAAACAATCATATGCAAACACCTTTTAAGGAACCTTTTGAACGAATTATTTTTTATGTTCGTTTTAGAACGTCATAGATTGCGATTAGACAAATGATTGCCTTTGGGTGTGTGATTTGATGTGCGAACAATAAAAAAACGCATAGACGTTAATCTATGCGTTCTCTGATGATTTCTATTATTACCTAATGACTTTCTGTGTCTGTGTTAAATATTTGATAACCACATTGTCCAACGTGTGTAATTGTGATTGCCTTGTCTATTCCAATCCATATCAAAACCGATACCCACTTGATTCATATCTAATCCCCATGATGCACCTTGTTGACCTGAAAAAATCAATCCACGATGTGATGGTGATGCTAACCACGCATTTAATACTGCTTGTGCCGCGTTTTGCCCACCTGCTAAATTTTCGACTGCCCAAACATTTGATCCCGATCCTGTCACTGTCCGAAAATGATACCAATGTGAAAAACCTGTTGTTTCTGAAACGTGTGACCATGAATTGTGTCTTAAACTTTCTTCTGCTCGTGCTTGTGCTACACTGCTAACTGTTTCATTAAAAATAAATGCTGGCAAACCATGTTCTGCACGAACAACATTTACCAATCTAATAAACTCACGTTCAAATGCACCTTGAATCTCAACTCTTGTAAATCCTTGATTTCTTAACTGATACCACGTTGCACCATTTCTTGTCAATGCGTCAATGTCTGCATTGTTGCCACCATTGCCAACATTCATAAATCGCATGAAAATTGTTGCCGCTTCTGCTCTTGTCAATGTGCCTGTTGCATTTATCGTTGTCGTTGTTCGTCCTCTAATAACATCGTGAAAATTCATCCATCTTAACGCTGAATATGAACCACTTGCAATCTGACCACGATCTGTAAACTGATTCCATTGCTGACTTTGTTGACCTGTATCTGTTAAATCCGTCATATTCATTGCGTAACGATACATCATGGTTGCGAACTCTTGACGTGTTGCGTGACGATTTGGGAAAAACTGATTGCCTGTTCCATTATCAATATTATTATTGTTCATCCATGTAATGTATGCTGTATACCATGCACTCCCAACATCTGTAAAATTGTTGCTTGTGCTATCACTTGCATTTGCTCTACGTCCATGATGTAATCTGAAAATCAACGCCGAAACTTCGCTACGTGTCAAATTACGCTCTGTTGCGAATTGATTATTTCCTACACCCTCCATGATTCCATTTGCGAACACAAATTGTATTCCCTCTGAATACCATTGACCATCTCTCACATCATTAAAATTATGACGTGTTGCAAATGCTGGCGATGCGATCCCAATAATCATAATGATTGCTAATAAAATCGTGATTGCTCTCTTTGTGAACTTCTGCATTTTTGATTCTCCTTGTTTGCTTTGATTGCTTAAACTATTTATCATTGTACGCCATTCGACATATATTGTCAAATTTACGTGAGTTATTCGCTCACGGCGATTCGTTTTCTAATTCGATACAATAATGTGAGGTGTTCGCTCACATGAATATAATCGAATTTGACCATGACATTTATAACACCATACGCAAAAACATAAAACAACATCGCAAACAACGAAAAATGACTGCTGAACAACTTGCCGAACTTGTTGACTTGTCGTATGATTTCATTCGTCAAATCGAAAGCGAAAAGGTTGCAAACACATTTTCAGTTGATACATTGTACCGCATTGCGATTGCATTGAATGTTAGTGTTGATGTGCTTATGGGAATACAAATTGATCCACCTGATGAACAACAAACCGATGATGAAAACAACGAACCCCAATAAGCTCTTGCCGACCATAAAAAACGTGTACGAATCGTGTACGAATGGGCTGGAGAGCGCTTGTGTACGAATTTATAAAACCTGAAAATGGTTTATGAAAGTTGATGTAAATGGAGGTTTTTTGATATTTTCTTAATCAAAAAGTGATGGCTTTATGGAAAACATCGAACCTTCTGCCCCTGCCAGGAAAAACCACTACAACCGTACTGATTGTAGTGGTTTTTTGTTTTTCCCACGCTATTTCGCGTCCCTATTCCGCATAAGATAGTCAACGATTCCTTCAGCTGGTGGCCACACCGCAGTTCCCTCCTGTTCGGATACTTACTTCTAACTGTAGCACCAGTCCATAGGCCATAACGCAAATTGTTATATAATAACAATTTGCGCACAATCTTATCCGATCATGTTAGATTGTGCGCAAAGGGGTATGTGTTATGGCGGTGCGGATTTTTTGTCTACGCGTTTAGGCGAAAAACGTTGAACACAAGCAGATCTTGCCCGTGCAACAGATATCCGTCCTAACACCATCGGCGAACTTTACCACGAACTGAACGATCGCATCAATCTCGATCATCTTGACTTAATCTGCGAGGCCCTGGAATGCGATATATCAGATATTCTAAAGCGTGAACCAAACGAACACCCACGAATTAAGTCGAAAAACGGAAATCTTCTTCCCTAACTAAAAAAGCAAAACCCCCGGACCTCAACTTCGAGTTCCGGGGGTTCTTCTTATCTACTATCTATGCGTCTTCACCCATAATCTCTAGCAATCTCTCCATCCGCTCCAGCGGAAACGGCGGGTTACCGAGCGGTTTCATGGCCAGCGACATCAACTTCAAGGAATTGTCGTCCGCCGCGCTGCGGTTCGAACTGAGATGCCCGCAAATCCTACAGCGGTGGATAATCGCCCACTCGCCGCCTTTTCTCACCCAAATGCCGATCGCCTCCATCACGCCGCCGCAGTCCGCCTCGCGGCCTCCCGGCTCATTGTCTAAATGCTGACTCGAAAGGCAGTAGGGGCAATGGTTTCTATGGTTACTCGCCGCACCGTCCGGCACAACCAGACGATCGCACACCTTGCAAGTAAAGCTGTCGTTGCAAGTATGATTGCGATAATAGCCCTTCATGTATTTTTTTCGTTTATTTTCTCTGTTCAAGTGTTTTTCCTCCTGAAAGTTGTTGTTTGCCTCAACTCTCCGGGAGACTCCCGCTACTTAGCGCAGACAAACCTCCCGGCTTGCTACACTCTCTGCTCTAAGACTGTTCATAAAATAACGCTCCTTTTCATCTTAATCTACCCTGTTTCTTTTTCAACTGTCTCTTGAACCGCTTGACTCTTGCCGCCAAACATTCGGCTGCTTTTCAATGATTGCACTCCTTACGCCATTTGGGCAAACAAAAAAGCGCAGTTACCCACTGCGCTACAAAACAAACAAAAGAACGTGTTGCGTGAACACTTCTTCGGATTGTCACATAAGGCATTTGGGTACACAAAACAAGCAGGCAAAATCCCCGCTGCCGCGACGCAAATAGTCACCTTATTGACGAACCCTCACCAGTCATTCCACACTTTCTCTTATGATCTAGTTTTCAAGATAACACTAAACCCTAGCATTGTCAACCCCACGACAAATGTATACATTTCCCCTTGACAAAAAACTACATTTGTAGTATATTTTATATTGATAGTTTCACCGGGGAGGCCTTTCCATGGAACATAAAATTTCTGATGCCGAACTAGAAGTCATGCGGATTTTGTGGCGCGAGCAGCGTCCGCTCAAAGTTTCAGAGTTTCGAGATGAACTTGAGCAAAGAAAGGGTTGGAATAAATCCACCACCGGCACGCTCGTTACACGCCTGCGCGACAAAGCGCTGATTGAGCCCACCGAACGCTATGGCGTAGCGCGCTACGTTCCCCTCATCACAGAGGACGAGTATGTCCTCACAGAAGAAAAAGCTTTGCTCGAAAAGTTCGGAAGCGCGAAAAAACTCGCAGTCGCTATGATTCGCAACGGACACCTGAGTAGTTCCGACATCGAAGAATTGCGCGCATACTTCCAGATGGGTGGTGACAACGCATGAGCGATCTTTTCAGAACCATCCTCATCATGTCCTTATCCGGCAGTGCGCTTGCGCTTGTGCTTTTTGCCATAAAGCCGCTCCTGCGGAATCGCTTGCCGAAGTCTGCGCAATACTACTTATGGCTCGTCGTAATCGTCGCGTTTCTCCTGCCGATCTCCCAGTTTGCCATTTTGTCGGACCAACAGGCAATACCGATTCCAACCGTTCCGACCATCAACGATACGGTAACGCGGTTTGTGATTACCCAAGAGGAGGCGTACGAACGGTTTCAGACCATCCCGCCTGTCGCAAGCGGTAGCGCCTCGGCCTATGGATGGGAGCAACAAGCTCTAGCAAGCTTGCTCACTTGGGCAACAACCTATTTGGTCATGCTCTATCCTCTCGGCGTTCTCCTATTTGGCCTCTATTATGCGGTGAATTATACGATCTTTATGAAGCTCTATCGTCGCCGCAATCGCGCGGCAAGCGAGGAGGCTTATACCATCCTCAAAGCGCTCTGTAAAGGCCCTATTCCGCACCTGTATCAGAACCCATTGGCGTCCACACCAATGCTTTTTGGGGTGTTTAATCCTACCATTATCCTACCCGATCAGGCGTATACAACAGACCAAATCCGCTCCATTTTGTCGCATGAACTCGTCCATTTGCGCCGTAAAGATACCTTTATCAAGTGGCTTACCCTGCTTGTTACCACATTGCACTGGTTCAACCCGATCGTCTGGTTTGTCGTCCGCCGCGAGATTGAGCGCACCTGCGAACTGGCTTGCGACGAGGCCGTGATCCGCAATCTGGGCATGGACGAAAAGCAGAGTTATGGCGATACGCTCCTCTTTGTTTCTGCGGAATCGAAACTGCCGAGGGTCGTCCTCGCTGCCACAATGTGCGAAGAACAAAAGAATCTCAAGGAGCGGCTCGGCTCCATTATGAAAAGCAAACAACATACTCGTATCGCGTTAATTTTATCAGCGGTCTTGATCTTCTTCGCCGCCGGCTTTGTTGTGGCGCTCGGGGTAGGAAACGGCAATGGCGGGCACGCTACCCAAACCTTCGCGGCCGAAGCCCCGACACGGCCATCTTTATCGGATGCCTTTGGCGCCGGACGGCCTCAGCCCGCAGGTCCGGAAGCAGAACTCCCCGCTTACATCACCATCCGCGGGGCGCAATTCAGCACGGCGCTCACCACGCTTGATCTGAATCGCATGGCCTTGACGAATGAAGAACTCATCCCGCTCCGCTATATGACGAATTTGACGGCGCTTTGGATTAGCAACAGCCAAACGGCTTTGTCTGATACCTCCCTTACCGACCTAAGCCCCTTGGCCGGGCTTACAAATCTGACGGACCTCCACCTCGGCGGGAACCAGATTAGCGATCTTACTCCACTGGCCGGCCTGACGAACTTAACCGCGCTCAGCCTCGATATGAACCAAATCAGCGACCTCTCTCCGTTGGCAGGCCTCACAAACTTAACGGGCCTCGGCCTTGGTATGAACCAAATCAGTGACATCACACCCCTCGCTAGTCTCACAAACTTGACGCGACTTCACCTCGACGGCAATCAAATGAGCGATCTCGCGCCGCTGGCTGGCCTCGTGAATTTGACCGTTCTTAGCCTCAGCGGGAACCGAATCAACGACCTCTCTCCGCTGGCTGGCCTCACAGACCTGACCTACCTTTGGGCAGGCAGCAACCCGCTCAGCGACTTGGGTCCGCTGGCTGGTCTTACGAATTTAATGAGCCTCAGCCTGTATAGCAACCAAATTAGCGATCTTACTCCGCTGGCCGGGCTTACCAATTTGAGCTTCCTCAACTTGAACGAAAATCAGATCCGTGACATCACCCCACTGGCTGGCCTTACAAATCTGGACGGTGTCGCCCTCGACTGGAACCAGATCTCCGACTGGTCTACCTTGGCGCGCCTCTTCCCATAACACCCGCTCAAAAATAACACGATCCCCCGCAAGGAGTCCACACATGCACAGGCGAACAAATCCGGTCAAAGCTTTCATCCTTGTCTTATTAATGACAACCCTCGGCTTCGGCTTAGTAGCCGGCGGGTTATCGCTCCACCAGCAGAGTACACGCACTTCGATCGCGCAGATCTCACGCCCAATCGCGCAGCCTTCTCCGCAGATCGCGCATGCGCTGTATACGGAACACGGGATACATGGAGCACACCTGCAAAGCGAACTTATGCCGGCCCCAATTTACACCAACTTCACCCCTCCGACCGATGCGCTGACCGAGTTACTGCAACGCCACGGCTACGGTTTATCTGTATACTTTCAGAATCTGGAGACGGGCTTCGTGTTCGCGTATAACGCCGATCATATTCACTTCTCGGCCAGCCTCCCGAAGGCCGTCTATGCGTTCTACCTCTTCCATCTGGCCGAGCAGGGCCTGCTCGACCTAGACAGCCGCCAGACTTACACCTGGGCGGATTTCAGCGACAATTCCGGCATCATCCACCAACGATACCCGGTCGGCACAAGCTTTTCCACGAGAGAGCTCATCCGCTTAAACGTGAGCGAAAGCGATGATGTGGCAACCTTGATCCTCCGCAGAGTCCACGGGTTGGATGGGTACCGCGCGTTTATTTCGGATATCGGCGGCAATCCCGCTCATGTCGGGGCCGCCGGTTCGCCCTGGATCGGGACGGAGATCATGAATTCTCACATCAGCGCCAATGAGGCCGGGCTTTTTATGCAGCGCATTTTTGAATATTTGGAGTCCGGCGGCGCCTATAGCGCAGAGTTTCAGGCCGCTTTGCTCGACAATCAATTCCCCTTCATCGTCTCTGACTACCCTGTCGCAAGCAAAAGCGGGTGGACGGCGCCCTTTGCTTGGCACGATATGGCCATTGTCTATGCTCCTTCGCCCTTTATCCTCGTCATCCTCTCTCAGCGCACCGGCTGGACTGAGGCGGATTACCGAGATTTCGCCGAAATCTCGATGGCTTTTCAGGCGTTCAATGATACGTGGTTTGTAAATCCATAACCATGACCGGAACCCCCTGCCAAGCGTTGCCAAGGCAGGGGGTTCCGGTTTGTCTGCCCGCAATTGGCTATAAGGGGATTCCGCCGCTCACCGTGTGGATGGAAGTGATTGCAAAAGAAACCATTGAATTTATTGGCATTTTCAGTTTGTTTTTTCTCATTTGGCCGCAGTCGTGTATGGCACAACGAACAGCGCGCGGGACAATGACATCTGCGAATACTGCGCCATATAGACGAACAAAAGCCCCGGAACTCCACTATGAGTTCCGGGGCTTTTTTGTTATTCTGAGGCGTCTCCCCGCAGTTTGATAATCTTGTCTCGGAGCAGGGCGGCCAGTTCGAATTCGAGCATTTTCGACGCCTCTTTCATCTCCTTCTCGAGCTTCGCAATCAGCTTGTCGCGCTCTTTGCGCGTCAGTTTGACATTGTGCTCGGCGAGTTTTGCGGTGGAGATGTCGCCGGAAATCTCGATTAGATCGCGGACACTCTTGACGATGGTCTTTGGGGTGATGCCGTGCGCCTCGTTGTAGGCCATTTGGATCCCGCGGCGGCGTTCGGTTTCCGCCATGGCGCGTTCCATAGAGCCGGTGATTTTGTCGGCATAGAGGATGACGACGCCCTCGGCGTTTCGCGCCGCGCGGCCTATGGTCTGGATGAGGCTGGTTTCTGAACGCAGGAATCCTTCTTTGTCCGCGTCTAGGATGGCGACGAGGGAGACTTCGGGGAGGTCCAGCCCCTCGCGGAGGAGGTTGATGCCGATCAGCACGTCGAAGTGGCCGAGACGGAGGTCTCTGATGATCTCCATGCGCTCCAGGGTCGTAATATCGTGGTGCATGTAGCGGACTTTGATGCCGACGTTGCTGAAGTAGCTCGTGAGGTCTTCCGCCATCTTCTTTGTCAAGGTGGTGACCAGGGTCCGCTCCTGTTTGGCGGCCCGGACGTGGATCTCGGCGATCAAATCGTCAATCTGGCCGGCGACGGGCCGGACGAAGACTTCTGGGTCTACCAGCCCTGTCGGGCGGATGATCTGCTCTACAATCTGCCCGGACCGCTCACGTTCGTAGGCGCCCGGCGTCGCCGAGACATAGACGAAACGGTGGATGCGCTCGTTGAACTCCTCGAAGGTCAGCGGTCGGTTGTCGAAGGCTGAGGGGAGGCGGAATCCGTGGCTCACAAGGTTTTCCTTCCGCGCGCGGTCGCCGGCGTACATGCTGCGCACTTGCGGCAGGGAGACGTGGCTCTCGTCTACGAAGAGGACGAAGTCGTCCGGGAAATAGTCGAGCAGGGTCATAGGCGCGGAGCCGGGGGGCCGCCCGCTGATGATGCGGGAGTAGTTCTCGATGCCGTTGCAGGAGCCGAGTTCTTGCATCATCTCGATGTCAAACATCGTCCGCTGGGCGATACGCTGAGCCTCGATCAATTTGCCTTCGGACTTGAATAAGGCCACTTGCGCGTCGCACTCGGCGCGGATTTCGCCGATGGCGCGTTCCATTTTCTCCGGGCTTGTGACATAGTGGGACGCGGGGTAGATGGCGACATGGTCCAGCCGTTTTGTCGGCTCTCCGGTGACAACGCTGATCTGGCTGATGCGGTCGATCTCGTCGCCGAAGAACTCGATGCGATAGGCGAGGTCGCGGGCGTAGGTGGGGAATATTTCCACCGTATCGCCCCGTACGCGGAACATATTGCGGTCAAAGGCCATGTCGTTGCGTTCGTAGCGGATTTCGACGAGCCGCTTGAGCAGCTCATCTCGCTCACGTTTTTGACCGACGCGGAGGGAGACGACCATGTTTTGGTAGTCAAGGGGATCGCCGAGGCCGTAGATGCAGGACACGGAGGCCACGACGATCACGTCTCGTCGCTCAAATAGCGCGGAGGTCGCCGAGTGGCGCAGGCGCTCGATTTCATCGTTGATCGTCGCGTCTTTCTCGATGTAGGTGTCGGTGTGGGCGATGTAGGCCTCGGGCTGGTAGTAGTCGTAATAGGAGACGAAGTATTCCACGGCGTTCTCCGGGAAAAACTCGCGAAACTCGCTGCAAAGCTGCGCGGCGAGGGTTTTGTTGTGGGCCAGTACCAATGCCGGTCGTTGCAAAGTCTCGATGACTTTTGCCATCGTGTAGGTCTTGCCGCTGCCGGTGACGCCGAGAAGCGTCTGTTCGGTCAGCCCGAGTTCTACGCCTTCGGAAAGCAAACGAATCGCCTCCGGCTGGTCGCCGGAGGGCGTGTAATCGCTGATGACTTTGAGGGGGGGGTATTGTGCCATGGGTGCTCCTTTTTTGGGGTTGGGACGATGGGGCCGTGGCAGCCTCCTTTTCCAAAGGAGGTGCCTATCGGTATTCCTTCCGCCGAACCAATCGGTCCGCGGCTTTGCCTTGCCCTCCCCAGGCGTCAGTTATGGTAGGCGTAGCCTGACGGAAGATTTGTTAGGGGATGCGGTGCTAGAGGGGAGGAATCCTCAGTCCGCTTCGCTGACATAACTGACGCCTGGGGAGCGAAGTGATTGGCTCGGAGGAAGGAATGCCCGTGGCAGTTCTTTTGGGAAAGGAGCCTATTCATCTGAATAAGCAAATTCGCCCCTACCCCAACTGCAATCGTTTCTCGATGTTCACCAAGTGTCCGCTGTCTCGCATGGAGACAAAATCGTCCCCGGCGACAATGATGTGGTCCGCGAGACGAATACCGAGCGGGGCCAGGGCTTGGATCAATTGCTCCGTGGTGGCGATATCGGTGACGTTCGGCAGGGCGAGGCCGCTTGGGTGATTGTGCGCCAGCACGACATATACAGCCTTGCGTTTTAAGGCCGTCTCCACTGCGCGGCGGATGCTGAAACTCGCGGCGTTGACGGAACCTTCCGCGAGTTTCTCGTGGTGGATCGCCCGGAGGCTGCCGTCCAGGCAGATGAGGAAGGCCACTTCGTCTGTGAGGCCGTGGAAGAGGGGTAAAATATACGCGCCCATCTCTTCCGTGCCCGCCAATATTTGGCCGGGCTTGGCCTTATCAATCTGATAGCGCCGCCCCAGCTCCGTGACGAGCAAAATCAGGCTTGCGGTGTGTTCTCCGACGCCTTCGACTTCCAGCAAATCCTGCATCGAGGCCTCAAACACGGCCGCGAGTGTGCCGAAGTGTTTCATGAGCCGATGGGCGATTGGGTTGACATCTCGGCGGGGGATGGCATAGCAAAGCAGGAGTTCGAGCGTCTGATGGTCGGCGAAGGTGCCGAGTCCGTGGTTGAGAAACTGCTCTCTCAAACGGCTCCGATGCCCGTCGTGGATGCTCATTCCGAGCGTCCGCCGTATTCGACCAGATATGCCTCCATCTTTTCGCGGATCTCGTCGGTGATGATAACGCGCCCGTCGATCTCTCTATTGTGCAGAAACGCGATGATCTCGCGCACGGTGACAATGGGGTAGACTTTGATCCCGAGCGTGTCGCGGAGCTCTTGGATCGTCGTCTTCTCTCCCGTCCCGCGCTCCATGCGGTCCGCCGAGACGTAGAGGGCGGTGAGCTTTACATCTGCGATTTGCTGGAAGAGGTCTACTGTATCGCGCACAGCGGTACCGGCGGTGACGACGTCTTCAATAATCGCGACACGCTCCCCGGCCTTGGGTTTGTGTCCGATGAGGCTTCCGCCTTCGCCGTGGTCTTTCTCCTCTTTGCGGTTGAAGCAAAAGGGCAGATCCCGCCCGTGGAGACGATAGAGCGACGAGGCCGCGGCCACCGTGAGTGGAATGCCTTTGTAGGCCGGGCCGAAGAGTGCGTCCATCTCTTCTCCGCTCTCCTGGATGCAGGCGGCGTAGTAGTCGCCGAGCGCGCCGATTTGGCTGCCGGTGCGGTAGTTGCCGGTGTTGATGAAGTAGGGTGTTTTCCGTCCGCTTTTGGTGGTGAAGTCTCCAAATGTCAATACGCCGGCGCGGACCATGAAGGTGATGAACTCTTGTTTGTAAGCCTGCATCGTGTGTGCCTCCCTATGTCGATTGGTTTGGGAATAGTATAGCAGTTGGAGGGTCGCAAGTAAAGTGGATATGCGCAGCGCACGTCAACTGCTGCTTGGGCGACGCCGCCCATAGCGTTCTATTTGTTTTTTCACCATATTGATATTTTACTGAGCCTGCGGCTCGCAATGCTCGTTGCGCTGAGGCGCCTTACTTTTTTTGCTATCGCACAAAAAAAGTAAGCAAAAAAATGCGACCCGAGGGCTTCGCCCCCGGGTCCCCCATTTGACGTTTGGTTTGTGCGCGCTCCAGTCTTGTGGTTCCGCCTGCCGGCGGAGGATTAGGGCGCTTTCGGGCGCGCATGTTCTTGTGCGGTGGGCTAGACGAATGTGCGGTGGGGTTCGTACTGCACTTCCTTCCGCCGGGCGAGGCGGAAGCACACGATTTATGCGCGCACCGGCTAAACGTCAAAAGGAAGAGATTTTTAAGAGAAACGCAGTTTCTCTTAAATTGTTTTTTGCCTCCTTTTTGTCAAGACAAAAAGGAGGTCGCCTTCGGCGACACGAAGCGGTAGGCCCGATTGGCCTGA
>Ga0131853_10000353_pt1 | contig 84026 bp, 126 predicted proteins | sample TergutLab28metaG_FD_92764 | JGI IMG/M metagenome (GOLD analysis project Ga0131853, IMG submission 92764) | Labiotermes labralis P1 segment gut microbial communities from Petit-Saut dam, French Guiana - Lab288 P1 (version 2) (version 2) | ecosystem: Host-associated > Arthropoda: Insects >...
GCTTCAACTTTTTTCATCAAATGGTCATCGCAAAATGGACCTTTTTTTAAGCTTCTTGCCATTGTATTTCCCTCCTTTTAAATTTTTATGTTATTTCGAGTTACGTCTTCTTACAATTAACTTACTTGACGCTTTTTTCTTATTACGTGTCTTTAGACCAAGGGCTGGTTTACCCCAAGGTGTAACTGGTGATTTACGTCCAATTGGTGCTTTTCCTTCTCCACCACCATGTGGGTGATCGTTCGGGTTCATAACCGATCCACGTACGGTTGGTCTCCAACCCATGTGACGCTTACGTCCAGCTTTACCAATGTTGACAAGTCCGTGGTCAGCATTTCCAACTTCACCAACGGTTGCACGACATGTGCTTAAGATTTTACGAACCTCACCAGAAGTTAAACGGATTAAGACGTAACGATCTTCACGTCCTAAGATTTGAGCCGATGTTCCAGCGGAGCGAACAAGCTGTCCACCTTTACCTGGCTTCATCTCAATATTGTGAATCAATGTACCCTCTGGAATGCTTGCTAGAGGCAAGGCATTTCCTGGCTTAATATCCGCATTAGGCCCAGATTCAATCATGCTTCCAACGGTAATTCCCTTTGGAGCTAGAATGTATCTTTTCTCTCCATCTGCATAGTGGATTAATGCGATGTTAGCCGTTCGGTTTGGATCGTACTCGATGGTAGCAACCTTGCCAGGTATACCATCCTTCATACGCTTGAAGTCGATGATACGATATTTTCTTTTATGTCCACCACCACGATGTCTAACGGTGATTTTACCGTGGTTGTTACGACCAGCATTTTTAGAAATCGGCACAAGCAATGATTTCTCAGGCTTGTTTGTTGTGATTTCTTCGTAAGTTAAGCTTGTCATGTTACGACGACCGTTAGTGGTTGGCTTATATACTTTAATCGGCATATTTTTCGCCTCCTTTACTACATTTCGAATTCAGCAATTTTTTCGCCAGCAGCTAGTTTAACAATTGCTTTTTTCTTATTTCTAGTCAATCCAGTGTAACGTCCCACACGCTTTTTCTTTGGCTTCGCGTTAATGATGTTAACTTTCTCAACTTTGACGTTGAAGATTTCTTGTACAGCAAGCTTAACTTCTAACTTGTTTGACTTTCTATCTACTTCGAACGTGTATTTATTTTCTTCCATTAATTGATATGTCTTTTCAGTGATGATTGGGCGCTTAATGATATCTCTTGCATCTCTCATTATGACAGCACCTCCTCAATATGGTTAACTGCATCTTGTGTAAAGATTACTTTTCTTGCATCCAGTAAATCTAAGACGTTTACTTGTGTTGCAGGAATCACCTTAACACTTGCAATATTTCTTGCAGCAAGTAGTGCATTGCCATTATCAGCACCTACTACAAGGAGAACTTTCTTATCAGCTTCTAATTTGTTTAAAATGTTTACCATTTCTTTTGTCTTAGGAGCTTCTAATGTTAATTCGTTAAGAACCACCATTTCATTCTCTACAACTTTGAAAGATAATGCAGACTTTAAAGCTAAACGACGAACTTTTTTATTCATCTTTAGACTATAGCTTCTAGGTGTTGGTCCAAATACAATTCCACCACCACGCCATTGTGGAGAACGAATCGAACCTTGACGTGAACGTCCAGTTCCCTTTTGTTTCCAAGGCTTACGTCCACCACCACGAACTTCACTACGACCTTTTGCCTTATGTGTTCCTTGTCTTAATGATGCTCTTTGCAAAATAACAGCATCAAACATCGCTTGCTTATGCGGTTCAATTCCGAAGATATCAGCATTCAGTGTGATTTCTCCAACAGAAGAACCTTCTTGATTTAATAATGTTAGGTTTGGCATCAGTTTGCCCTCCTTCCTTCGTTGAATATGCTTCAAATTTCTTCGTCGACTTCGTCGTTCAGAATCCTCGTGCACATAAATGTACGCGACCGTTCTTCACTCCTTGTCTCCTAGAACTTTATTGCCTATTCAACGAATAATATTTTATTTATTTTGCTTTCACAGCAGATCTTACTTTAATTAATGCTTTTTTGCTTCCTGGAATATTTCCTTTGATCATTAGAACGTTACGCTCTAGATCAACTTTAACAATTTCCAAGTTTTGGATGGTTACCGTCTTAACACCCATGTGTCCAGGTAACTTTTTACCTTTTAGTACACGGTGTGCTTGGATACTACCCATCGAACCTGGTCCTCTGTGGTAATGAGAACCGTGTGACATTGGCCCTCGTGAGAATCCGTGGCGCTTAATGGCACCTTGGAATCCTTTACCTTTACTTGTTCCAGTCACGTCTACAACGTCACCTTCAGCAAAAACATCAACTTTAACCTCTTGACCTAATTCGTAATCTGCAACATTTAAGTTACGGAACTCACGAATGAAGCGCTTAGGAGCTGTATTTACTTTTGCGACATGTCCTTGTTCTGGTTTGTTAGAAAGTTTTTCACGCTTATCTTCAAAACCTAGTTGAACCGCTTCATATCCATCTGTTTCATTTGTTTTAAGTTGTAATACAACATTAGGATCAGCTTGAACCACAGTAACTGGAATTTGAATTCCTTCTTCAGAGAAGATCTGTGTCATACCGATTTTTCTACCTAAGATTCCCTTAGCCATAGGTTACACCTCCATTATTCTTGAATATGCTTCAAATCTCTTTGTCAACTTCGTCATTCAAGCTGCTTATGTACGTCTATGTACACCGCACAGCTCTCACTCCTCGTTTCCTTGATCTTTATCGCCTATTCAATAATTATTTTTTATTTATAGTTTGATTTCGATATCAACGCCAGCTGGTAAGTTAAGTCTCATTAACGAATCAACTGTTTTTGAGTTAGGTTCTAAGATATCGATTAGACGCTTGTGAGTTCTCATTTCGAATTGCTCACGCGAATCTTTATATTTATGAACCGCTCTTAGGATCGTGTAGATTTGCTTTTCCGTTGGTAATGGGATTGGCCCCGCCACCTTCGCGCCAGTTTTTGCTACACTTTGAACGATTTTCTCAGCTGATTGATCTAAAATTCTGTGATCATAAGCCTTCAATCTGATTCTAATCTTTTGTTTTGCCATCGTACTGCCTCCTTTCGCCTATTTAAATAGACTCGCTCCGCAAGAAAACTCAACCGCCCGCCATGGCAAATCGGCCTGGCGTGTCGACAACCTCCCGCATCAACGCTATAGTCAACCTGATAGATTATACAGGAGTTTTGTTGTGATTGCAAGCTTTTTGTGTAAAAAACCTTGGAACTTTACAATAAAAACAGTGGCCCCCTCCACTGTCTCCTCTTACTGATCAATCCAGCCGCCACCAATCGTCAAACACTGTAATTGGCATCGCTCGCTTATGACGAGATTTTAAATACAATTCTTCGATCCGCAACGCATCCTTTTCATTCACCGCTCTCCCCTCTAAGTATGCATCCAGCGCTTCGTAGCTCACGCCGAGAGCATCCTCATCGGCAAGAAGTGGTTTTTCGTCTTCTAAATCGGCGGTTGGCGTCTTGGAATAAAGATGTTCTGGACAACCCAATTCAGCTAATAGTTGTCGACCTTGGCCTTTATGCAACCTAAAAATCGGGACCACATCGGCTCCGCCATCCCCAAACTTCGTATAAAATCCAGTCACCGATTCGGCACTATGATCGGTCCCAACCACAGCCAACTTCTTTGCTGCCGCAATGTGATACTGGACCTCCATCCGATGGCGGGCTTTCACGTTGCCTTTATCAAAATCGTTAACTGGTAATCCAAGCGCCTGGTTAACCGCCTCTACACTAGCATCTACCGCAGGCCCAATATTGACCGTCACGGTCTCAGTTGGCTTGATAAATGTCAAAGCGTCTTGACAGTCGTCTTCGTCCAACTGCGTTTTATAAGGGAGGCGCACCGCGATGAAGATGTAGTCGATAGAATTCCGTTCGTCGTTTAGTTCATCAACAGCCATCTGCGCCAACTTTCCTGCTAACGTCGAATCTTGACCACCAGAAATTCCAAGAACGTATCCTTTTAAGAAAGGCTGGGCTTTTAAATAATCCTTTAAAAAATCAACGCTAATTCTGATCTCTGCTTGTGGATCGATGATCGGCTTCACTTTCATCTCTTCTATGATTTCCTTCTGCATTTTTCGCATATAAAATCCCTCACTAAAATCAATGTATGTAACTCCATTTTAGCACATTGCAGGGATTTTATTCAAATAAAAATGGAAGGGTTACCTCCTTCTCATGTTCAAAAGCCAAGTAAATGACCGATTTGGATCAAATCTTGGCTTTTGAAAAGTTTTATCCGTTTTAAAATTAATAACCGATTTCGATCCGCCCTTCTGCTGGTACCAATGCACACCTTACACCGAGTGGGATCACTACGTTGGGAATGGTATGACCAGCGGGAATACCATAGGCAATTGGTTTCCCGAGTGGGGTCAAAATTTTCTTTATCGTATCAAAGATTTCCATTTGATTCGTCCCTTTGAAATCACCCAAGATGATCCCGCTACAATCGCCTAACTTCCCAGCATATAGCAACTGCATAAGCAAACGATCAATTTGATAAGACTCTTCGTTAACCTCTTCTAAAAACAGTACCTTCCCCTGTGTATTGATTTCCACCGAGGTTCCAAGAGTCGAGCAAACAATGGATAAATTCCCACCAACGGTAAGCCCCGTTGCCATCGGCATATTCACATCGTAATATTCTACCTGTTCCATTGTGACGTTTTTTCCTTGCAATCCAGCGTCGATAAAGCTAGAAACAGTCAGTTTATCACCTGTTTTTAAATCTTTCAACATGGGACCGTGATAAGTGATCAACTCGTGTACCTGATTCAAATAAATGTGCATGTAAGTAATATCGCTATAACCAATAAAGGGCTTCGGGTAGCTAGCAAAGTTAAAGCCTTTCAAATAAGGAACGATCCGGTTGCTCCCATAACCACCACGCATATTAAGGATGGCTCCCACCTCATCGTTGGCAAACAGCATCATCAAATCCATGGCCCGATCCATGTCCGACGTCCCCGCTAGATAGCCGTTTCTCTCAAAGCAACTAGGCGCAATCAACACATCGAAGCCTAGCTCCTTCAAAGCCTCTTCACCAGCTAACACCTCTTCCTGTTCCATCGGTCCAGCCAGCGCCACAACACCAATTTTCTTTTTTTTGTCAAAAGCAATTGGTTTAATCATGAGCAGCCCCTCCCTTTTCAAACAACGCTAACACGCTCATGACCTGAATCAACACCCCATAGCGAATGACCTCCTCATCTACGTCAAATCCTTCATGATGGAGGGGACAGCTAATGCCTTTGTCCCGATTGGCAACCCCTAAACGATAATAACTAGATGGTCGTTCTTTTGCAAAATAAGCAAAATCTTCTACGCCTAATCTCGGCGTCTTTGCAACCACCACATGTTCTTCCCCTAATGCTTTTTTGGCAACCGCCTCCACCACAGCTGTCACCTCTTCGTCGTTGACGAAAGAATCGTATCCTGCTTCAACGGATAAAGCGACGTCGCCTCCGTAGGCATTCACCAAATCCACTACCATCATAAACATCTGCTTCTTCAATTCCTGGCGTACCGTCGGATCAAGGGTGCGTAACGTACCACAAAGGCGCACATGACTGGCCACAACGTTGTGAGCTTCCCCACCTTCGATTTGTCCAAATGACAGAACCACCGAATCAAGAGGCGATGTGCGACGACTAACCAACGTTTGTAGGGCCATTACCACATGACTCGCAATGACAATCGCATCCACCCCTTCTTGCGGGGCCGCGCCATGCGCTCTCCTTCCTCGTATATCGATGGTAATCGTGTCGCTGGATGCATAAGCAGATCCATACTTAACCGCCATATTTCCAACCTCTAACTTGGGACAAACGTGTAGTCCTAACACATAATCCACATACGGGTCCTCCAGCACACCTGCCTCTACCATGGTCTTAGCACCACCAACGGCCTCTTCCGCTTGTTGAAAGAGAAGCTTCACACTACCAGGCAACACCTCACGCAGTTGATGTAACACATAAGCCGTCCCTAGAGCAATGGTCGTATGAACGTCATGACCACACGCGTGCATCTTCCCAGGATAGATCGATTGATAGTCGTGCGTATTCCTTTGCTGAATCGGCAGGGCATCGATATCGGCACGTACCCCAACTACTGGCCCTTTCTTTTTTCCGCTAACCATCCCTACCACAGACGTCTTGTTTACCCGATCAAAAATTTCGACCCCCCAATCAGAAAGGTACGTTTCGATTTTATCTGCCGTTCTAAATTCCTCTAACCCTAATTCTGGATGTCGATGAAAATCTCGTCTGATCTCTACTAATTGACCAAACATACCATCAATGATTTCTCGTACTTGCTTTTCCATTCCAACACCTCGTCCACTCTTCATAAAAAATTATACCTATCATGCTCAAGTATGCCTTATGTTTTCGGCACTTTCACCATGAGTGGCATTAAAAAGGACTACTCGATTCCATCGAAGTCCTTTTATTATATGAATGGTTGTGAATAGAAATGAAAAAATAGGACATACTGAGTTAACTGAAATTGAAAAGAAAACAGGGGGTACAACTTTATGACACAGCTAACAGAAGAACAATTCAATGCATTCATCGACGTAAAACTTGAAACAACCCGCCTTATTTGCCAACAAATTACTAATTCTAACTTGGTCCCTTTGCCACAAGACGCTAAGTATCAATTTACAAATGTCGTCGAATTAATGACCATTTTAATGATCAAATACGCAGGGCAATTTCCTTACGAGTGGACCAGTGAAAAAGTACTAGAAGTTTACCAACAGGAACTACCGCTAGTTCTAGACCAAAGCGTCCAACACCATACAAGGGACATTCTTCTTACTTATAGCAATGTGATCCACGAAGCCTTTGGCCTTCAAAATTATTTAGAAATCAGCAAAAAACTCGCCTCTTAATGGCGAGTTTTTTACTATTTCAAATGTAACAACGCAAAGTCCACATATAGCTGACAAGCTGCTAGTAGCGTATCTTCATCGATGTCAAAAAGTCCGTGATGATGGCTCAGTCCAGTATTCGGTTTATCTTTATGGTGGGTTCCCACATAGGCAAATACCCCTTTTGTCTTATTCATCATCATGGAGAAGTCATCGGCACCTAAAGATTTTTCTTGATTGGTAATCACGTTTTCTGCTCCAAAAATAGCTTCAGCTATTGCCTGCGCTTCTTTCGTCGCTTCCGGATCGTTAACAACTGGTGGTGCAAAATCGCTAAACCGCACTTTCGCTTCACCACCAAACAAGGCAGCCGTCTGAGTAGCTACGTCTTCGATTCGTTGATTCGTAAAATTGCGGTGGTCCATGGTAAAGGCTCGGACCGTCCCTTCTAACCTGGCGTGTTCTGCCACAATGTTGTACTGGGTTCCCGCTTCGAGGACACCAACACCAACAATAGCTGTGTCCGTAGGTGCTGTGTTACGGGAAACGATGGACTGCAAGCTCACTACAATTTGAGAAGCAATATACAGTGCATCAATCCCTTGTTCAGGTGTGGATGCATGGGCGCCTCGCCCCGTCACTTGAATCTCAAAAAAGTCACTACTTGCTTGAACAGGCCCTTCTGTAATTGCCACCTTCCCACTTTCAAATCGAGAAGCCACATGGATACCAAAGGCACGATCAACGTTTTTTAGATAACCTTGATCCACGAAGAAATCGGCACCACCACCCACTTCTTCTGCCGGTTGGAAGAATAACCTCACCTCACCTGCAAATTCAGCTTCTTTTTCTTTCAAAACTTTAGCAGCAACTAATAAAGTGGCAGTGTGTGCATCGTGACCGCATGCATGGCAGAGCCCAGGATGCTTGGAAGCATACGGAACGTCTTTTAGGTCTTCCATTTTAAGGGCATCGGTATCGCTACGTAACGCAATGACCTTACCTGCCCCCTTTTTACCGATGATCTTTCCTGCAATGGCTGTTGGACTTAAGTATTCGTACTCAATTCCCCATTTTTCTAGTTCCTCTGCAATTTTTGCGGTCGTTTTAAACTCTTCATGTGCCGCTTCTGGGTGCTGATGGAACCAGCGCCGCAACCCAATCAAATGCTCCCTCTCTTTTAACACTTCTACTTTTACTGCCATCTTAAACTACCTACTTTCTCTTCGCTAATGCTACGAACCAATTTAGTTCAATTTTACTCCGCTTTTAAGTCTGCGTCAACTGCTTTAACGATCCCAAGCTGGAATAAAGGCACCGTCAAAATTATTCTCAAACACATCGATCACTGCCTGCGTTTGATACACTTCTAAAATGCGCTGAAATACTGGGTTATCTTCTTCGCCAGCACGTGCCGCAATCACATTAATGAGTCCGTCAGAAATGTCAATGTTTAACGAATTTTCTCTAAAGATGCTTTCTTCATTTGCTGACAACCCATTGATCATCGCCTGTGGGTTGTTAATAACCGCCACATCAAAGTCTTCTAATAAAGTAGGCAACGTGTTCGCTGCAACTGGCACAATTTCAACGTCTACGTGAAAGGCCGTTATATCTGCCACCGTTGCTAGGAATCCTACTTCTGGGTCAACCGTAAGAATGCCAGCCTCTTCAAGTAGCTTCAGCGCACGACCACTGTTAATCAAGTCGTCTGGAATTCCAATGACAAAACCATCTTCAATGTAGCCAACCAGCGACGTTCTCGTATAATCGGCTGGAATGTTGGCACGACCATTAAAAATATTTTGTGGTGACACAAAGGTCTGACCAACAATCGCCAATTCATACCTATTGGTTTCCATGGCATTTTCTAGAAAGATCGTTGTCTGAAACGCATTTAAATCCGTCTCACCATCGTTTAATGCTGTGTTTGGAAGGTGCCATTCTGTAAAGAATACGAGCTCAATTTCAATGCCTTCTTCAGCGAGCACTTCACTCACAACGTCCCACTGATCTTGGAAAACACCAACGACGCCAATGGTAACAACCGTCGCACTCTCATCGCTATCCGATCCGCCACACCCTACTAACACAAAACCTAACACCAATACCGTTAATAAAACTAAACATTTTTTCATTTAAACCCATCCTTTCGTCCTACAATTTTTAACTATCTCGTTAAGAGTTTGATGATGATGTTTCCGATGACTTGGATAATCGTCACAAGAGCCAAAATAATGATGATGGTCAACCATAACATGTCCGTCAACCTGAGATTTTGACCAAACTGAATGGCAAAATCTCCCAATCCTCCTGCCCCAACCGCACCTGCAAAAGTTGTTAACGCAATCAGGTTGATCGCTGTGATTTGCGTCACCCGTGTAATACTCAGAATGCTTTCCCGCAAGTAAACACTGAAGATGATTTCAATAGGTGACAGCCCCATCGCCAAAGAGGCTTCAACTAGTCCTGGATCCAATTCTGCAATCGCTGATTCAACTTGCCTTGAGAAGAATGGCGTTGTTCCAAAAATGAGAGGAATAAGAGCACCTTCGACCCCAATACCCGTCCCCATGATGAGGCGAGATAACGGAATCAACAAGATAAGTAAAATCAGGAAGGGAATGGATCGAATGGCATTGATTGCTTTGTCGAGGAGGTTATAAACCAACCAATTCTCCAGAATTCCTCCTTTTTTTGTGACAACGAGCAAGACACCAAACGTCGTTCCAAGAATAAAGGAAACAAGCCCTGCAATCCCAACCATCTGCAAGGTCGCAATGGTCGAATCGATCAATCGATCACCAAAACGTTCCCAATTAGGTAACAAATTTTCTAACATGACTTCAACACCTCCACTTTCACACCTTGTGCTTTAATGTAATTGATCGCTTCCTCACGATTGCCTTGCTTACCACAACAATTGATTACTAATGTCCCAATGGCAACGCCTTGAACGATCCCGATGTCTCCAAAAATAATACTCGCCTTAAGATCAAACTCTTTCGTTAAATGGTAAATCAAAGGTTCTTTCGCTGTTCCATCAGAATAAGTCAATCTGAGGAGTACTTCGTCCTTATTTAAAGATACGATCGGTGCATCTTGTTCAATCAACTCGTAGATCTTCTCGATCCCGCTAGACTGCGCCACAAATTGCTTAGCAATCTCGCTTTGTGGATTAGAAAAGATATCTACGACATTTCCTTGTTCTTCGATTTCTCCCCCTTCTATCACAGCGACACGGTCACAGATTTCCTTAACCACATCCATGGAATGGGTAATGAGCACAATGGTGATCTTTAACTTTTCAGATACTTCTTTCAACAACTTCAGAATAGAGGCTGTCGTCTCAGGATCCAATGCACTTGTTGCCTCATCGCACAACAGCACTTTCGGATCATTAACCAATGCTCTTGCAATCGCAACACGTTGTTTTTCACCTCCACTTAGCTGGGAAGGATAAGCTTTGACACGGTGAGATAAACCAACAAGTTTTAACAGTTCCAATGCTTTCCCCTCTTTCTCTTCTTTGGTCAACTTACGCATTTTTGGAGCGTTTCCCTCTTCCTCTAACGCTGCTAGATCCTGACCTTCTCTTGATACTTTTGCACCTTTTAATGCAAACAGCACGTTCCCAAGCACCGTACGTGAAGGCATCAAATTGAAGTGTTGGAAAATCATCCCAATCTTTTTTCGGGCGTTTCGAATCTCTTTTGAGGATCGGGTAGTTAAATCCTCGCCGTCAATCAAAATACTACCGGTTGTCGGCTTTTCAAGAAGGTTCAAACACCTGATTAATGTTGACTTGCCAGCACCACTGTGCCCAATAATTCCAAAAATTTCACCGGTCTCAATTTCTAAATTAATATCACAAAGTGCATGAACTTCTCGCGTTTTCATTTGAAATGTTTTGCTAACCTGTTCAATTTGTATCATACGCCGCCATCCACTCCTTTCTCAATTCATCAAAAACAAAAACACCTCTTTACCTAAACAATGAAAGGCAAAGAGGTGCTAAAAGTCCTCGTTTTTCTCATCATTCAGGTATTGGCACCGTTCCTACTTTTTTCTGTTAAGTTAGCTACATATTGCTTTTGCAATCGTTCGCTACAACCACAGAAAAGGTCGGTTGCCGTGACGTCATAGGGCCTGTCCCTCGATCACTCTCGATAAGATTATTTATTTTTGTTGTGGAGTATCATAGCACGGAAGAAAAAAAAAAGCAAGGGCTTTTTTTTTGAAAGTGTTTTACATGACTTAAGCTTTATTGTGTTCGCGGGCAAAACAAATAAACATGATGGATAAACCACAGAAAACTTTCGTCCCCAATAAAATATCGATGGAGAGAAAATACCAGAAGTATAATTCCGGAAGTACCATTCGAACACCCAGCAAAACATAGGTTAAAGCTAAGGCGACAAAAATCAAGAAGACAAACTTCTCATAATTATTTAAAAACGTGGTACTAACTGGGTGATCTGGCATAATGAGATAGTGACTAACAAAAACAGCTGCAAGCATGGCACCACCCTGGAAACCACCGCCAGGTGAGAAAGGATCACTTACCATATAAATACTAGCCAAGACTAAAACCGGTAAGATAAAGGTAATGGTCATGACCGCAGACGGATGCTTTTTATACTTAAGCGTGATGCAACGTTTTTTCTCGCCTTCAGCACTTGCCTTTTGATCCACTCGATGAGGGTAATGGAAAGATTTCTCTGCTTTTCCAAAGTCCGGTTCTTCATGCCAAGGATCATCCGCGTCGATCAACTGTGCCTTTTTCGCCTTACTTGGCATCACTAAGTGGACAACTCCGAGACTGCTCAGAAGAAGCAAGAGTGCTTCAAATATCGTATCAAAGACCCGATAATTCAAAATAATTCCTGCAATCGGGTTAATGGTTTCATCGTGATAGAAAAAACTTTCCATAACAATGAGCCCCAACGTTGACTGATAAAAAGCCGTTGACACATACGTCATGTAAACAACGAGAGCGCCACTGATGACCACAAATCCAAAAGGAATGTCCTGTTTCCAGTCGAAGTTGGATAAATTAACGGAAACGTCATCGTAGTTCTTAATGGTGATGATGTATAAAATCGTCGTCAAAACACTGGAAATAACGGCTTCAGCAATGGCGACATCTGGCGCATGATACAACATATAAGCAACCGATACCCATAGCCCTAGAACCCCAAACCCAATAATGGCTCTTTTTAAATTTTTAGCAAAGACACTGTAGGCCGCAAACAAAAGGAGCAAGATGTAAATGAAATGAATAAATTGCATTAGTGAACACCTCTTTTCTCAGCTTTCTCTTCTGCAGCAAGCCTTTCTTCTTCTTTGACCACTTCATTGTTCCTGGCACTTAATGCGATTTTACTCGTCACCACAGAACTCATTAACAACGAAATAGCGAAAATAAAAGCAACCTTTAACGTAAACCATGACAATCCACCATGGATCATAGCACCAATTAATACCGTGATTAATCCCATTGTATCAACCATGGACGCAACCAGTAATTTTGAATAAAAATCCTTGTAACGATGAAAGCCATACAAGCCGATGAATACCATCAACACGCCCAGACCAATGAGGATGTTTCCAATTAAAACGTTCATTACTTTGGCCGCCTCCATTCTAACATGTAATTTGCTAAAACAATGATTCCAATGTAACTCAAAAGAGTATAGATTATGGCAACGTCAAGGAAAAACGTAATGCCCGTCATTAAAGAATAAAGAACAACGATCATAATAATCTTAACGGATACCAAAGAATAAGCTAAAATTCTCGTCCATTTATTACGTTCTTTAATGATCGAGACACCGAAAATAACAGATGCTATTAATAACGCTACAATCATAAGCTCTAAAAACGACATGACAGTTAGTCTCCTTCTCTATCTCTATTCTTTATTCCTGATCCGGCGAGTCAAATTTTTTAAGTAATTTTTCAATGCCATCATACGTTGCTTTACGAAACTCCTCTTCTTTGTAACCAACCGTTAGAATACTCATATCATCCCCGTCGCGATCAACCGTAATCGCCCCCGGCGGCATCGTAATCGCATTGGCCAGTAAAACCGTTAAAAATTCATCGTTTAAATTGCTGTGGTAATCCACAAAATTAGGCTTTATTTCCCCCTTAAACATCCGAATAATCACAGCAAATCCCGAGACGTACGTATCGCGAACAATGATCCAAAAATAAGTCAAAATTAACCATAAATCAATGTGAAACATTTCTACGTAATCAATGTCCAAAATCTTATTTGTTAACCAAATGGCTACCCCACCAGCAAGCATGCCAAGAATGACCGTTGATAAAGTAAAATTCTCTCTTAAAACGATGTAAACGAGTGTGAATAACACAATGAGCCTAATGTGATCCATGAATCGATTCCTAAACATAACCTAGCCTCCTTGAACCATTCCGTACACGACAAGCATCGTGAAAAAGCCTACAAACACAAAGCACATGTGAGAAAACGACAAAGAGTGCTCAACGTTGTCATACCAAAACGTTCGTTTGTGGAAAAATCTTCGATAAACGAACGTAGCAACTCCTAGTAAAACAAAGGTCACCAACCCTTTCACCAAAAAGTCAATCCAATCGATTTTCAACTCCACTTGCAACAAATAATTGATCCCCAAGCTAGCAGAAAATCCTACCACTAAACTCGTAATAATAAGCACAGAGACGACAAAAATCTTAATTTTCTTAATCTGTAAAACTTCCTCTTTACCTGGCAAAAACATGGTCGCATACTTAACAAATACTAACATGGTTCCAAAGCTCATCACCCAAAACACAAGTTCAATCCCGAAACTACCAAGACCCGCCGACATGAAGTACTTCGACATACTTCCACTTGTTAGTGGGAAACCTGTAATGGCCAACATCCCAACAATGGAGGCAACTGCAGCAAATGGAATTCGCTTCATAACACCGCGAATTTCATAGATATCGGCCGTTTTATACTTCCTGATAATAAGGCCTGCTGATAAAAACAAAATCATTTTAAAGAGCGCGTGAGTAAATATGTGATAGATGCTTCCAAAATAAGACGTCTCATTACCTAAGAAAATCGCAGCTAAGATGAAGCCAACTTGCGATACCGTACTATAAGCCAACATCAAACGGATATCTTTTTGACTGATCGCCTTTAATGCACCAAAAATGGAAGTTAACACACCCACCAAAGCAAACAAAGCAGAATAGTCAAGGGCCGGCGCAAACATCTCGTGAAGCCTAAGCACCCAATACAGTGACGTCTTCATCATGATCGATGACATCACGGCCACCTGAGTAATCGGTGCACTATTTAACGAATACGCCCGCGATACCCACCCGTACATCGGAAAAAGTCCCAGTTTAAAACAAAGTCCAACCAATAGGAAAGAGAACGGCAAAACAAGATAAATAGATGGTACATAAGGAATCAGCACAGCCATTTGTGAAATCGACAGAACGCCGAACAAACGATACAAAAAGGCGATTCCAAACAAGAAAAACATCATGGAGATCATTTGCGTAACTAAATAGTACAAGCCATCGTAAACCACACGTCCCTCTTTTTTATACATGAGAAGCAACGTCGTCACAACCGTCGAAACCTCGAATAAAACAAAGAGATTGAAGAAATCATCCGTTAAGAAAATCCCAGCGGTTAACCCTTGTAACAGCAAGTATAGCAGCATGATTTTTCCATCAAAAAATCGGTCCTGCATTTTATAAAGTGAGCCCATCGTAAATAAAAAGTTGGTAACAACGACCAACAGCAAGGTGATTCGATCACCTCGCAAAACGATGTTTAGGATTTTATCTTCGCCGCCTAAAATGGAATAAATTTGTGTGGCATCTGTTTGAGAAAACAAAAAAACTGCCAGTGCAAGCAAATAAGCTTGAACGCCTAGCAACACAAATTTTCCTAATTTGAGCGGTAACTTGTACAAAATAATTGAAAAAACAACTGGTATTAAAATCAAACTAGCCATCAACATCTGATGATTCATCTTCTTTCGTCATTTAATTTTCTTGGTTTACTCATCACCAAGTTACATCTATTTTTTATTTTTAAATTAAAAATGGCGGAGTAGGAGGGATTTGAACCCTCGCGCCGCGTTAACGACCTATACCCTTAGCAGGGGCACCTCTTCAGCCAACTTGAGTACTACTCCAAAATTTTCAGTTATATCATTGATCCCTTGTGACCATCTTAACAAAATGGTGCGACCGAGAGGATTTGAACCTCCACGGGATTGCTCCCACCAGCCCCTCAAGCTGGCGCGTCTACCGATTCCGCCACGATCGCAAAATCAACACTAATCATGATAACACATTCTTGATCTTAGTTCAATGGTTTCTGTAAGATTTAAGTAAAATATCACTCTAATCCTTCAAACGTATTTCCTTCCATGTAAGGTTCAAAACGATAGCCCTCGCCAATGAGATAATCTAAGATGAGTGGAAGTGCTGTTACGGTGCGCTGATACTCATGAAACAAAAAGACGACTTCTGATTGATCGGAATCAACACCTTGTACACCGCGAACGACCTCATCGTAAATTTGACTGGCATTTTGCTTGGCCCAATCTTGCGAATCCACATGCCAATCGATGCAATACAAGCCTGCTTTTTGAGTCGCATGAAAATGAGCAGGCTTAAAATGTCCCCTTTTTCCATAAGGAGCACGGCATAAATTAGTCCGATGACCTGTTATCTCATCTACTTGATCTTTTAACTGAAACATCTCATCCACAAAATTTTGCGGCGATATTTCTTTCCAATACAGCGCATCTTTACTGTGAGTCATCGTATGCAAGCCAATGAAATGTCCTTCATCGTGAATTCGATTTAAGATTTGCTCGGCTTCAGGGTGATAGTTGATGCTTTGACCTAAAACAAAAAAAATGGCTGGCACGTCGTATTCATTTAAGACGTCGAGTAAAGCTTCCGTATAAATAGAAGGTCCATCGTCAAAGGTAATATAAGCAACTTTGTCACTTTGACTTTCTTCCTCTAAGATAAACTCCAACACATCTTGATCTTGATGAAGATCCATCGCATAAATGGGTTTGGTTGCTTGATGAAATAAACACAAGAAAACCATCGCCCACACCTTCATTTTAAATTTCTTCATCATCTTTTCCCCACTTTCAAATTAAAAATACTAAACGTCGACATTCATCGACCCTTAGTATTGCCAAAATTATTAATTTTATCTTATTTTGTCGAATATTTGACTAGCTCAAGAACCTCATCAACGGTTCCCATGGTTAAAGCCTTATCTGCCATTTCTGCCATCTCTGCTCTAGATAAGTTGCTGATTTGCTTTCTAGCGGCCAAAATCGACGATGCTGACATGGAGAATTCATCTAAGCCCATTCCTAATAATAATGGAATCGCCATCGTATCACCACCCATTTCACCACACATGCCGGTCCATTTACCTTCTTTATGCGATGCATCAATGACCATTTTAATGAGGCGTAGGATGCTTGGATTATACGGTTGATACAAGTAAGATACCTTTTCGCTCATGCGGTCAGCTGCCATCGAATACTGAATTAAATCGTTGGTTCCAATCGAGAAGAAATCAACTTCTTTTGCAAATTGGTCAGCCAAAACAGCTGCCGATGGAATCTCAACCATCATCCCGATTTGAATGTCCTCAGATACTTTGACACCTTCTGCGACTAATTCTGCTTTTGCATCGAGTAACGCTTGTTTCGCATGACGGAATTCATCTAACGTCGCCACCATTGGGAACATCACATATAGTTTGCCGTAAATGCTGGCACGTAATAACGCACGTAGCTGTGTTCTAAACAAATCTTTACGATCCAAACAGATACGCAACGCCCGGTATCCTAAGAATGGGTTCATTTCATGCGGTAGTTGCAAATAAGGCAGCTCTTTATCTCCACCAATATCTAGGGTTCTTACCACAACTGGCTTGCCTTTCATTTCTTCTAGAACTGCTTTGTAAGCTTCAAATTGCTCGTCTTCTGTCGGCAGATCATTACGATCCATGTACAAGAACTCGGTACGATATAGTCCGACACCTTCAGCTCCGTTAACCGTTGCACCTTTTGCATCTTCTGGCGTTCCAATGTTAGCGGCAAGTTCCACACGGTGGCCATCGATTGTGATGGTTGGCTCGTCTCTTAACTTCTTTAGTTCTTCTTTCATCGCTTTAAAATCAGAAATTTTAGTCTCGTATTCGGCAACTTGTGCCTCAGTTGGGTTAGAAATCACCGCACCTTCTAAACCGTCAAGAATCACGAGCTCTCCATCTGCTGTGTCTTCCAAAATTGACCCCATTCCTACAATGGCTGGAATTTCTAAACTACGAGCCATAATGGCTGAATGTGACGTACGACCACCGATATTTGTAGCGAAACCTTTCACGTAATCGTGATTAAGCTGTGCCGTGTCAGACGGTGTCAAGTCATAAGCGACAACAATGACTTCTTCGCTGATGGTACTCGGATCATTTAATGCCACACCTAATAAATGCGAAAGCATACGTTTCTTAACGTCTTTAATGTCAGCAGCGCGCTCACGGAAATATTCGTTATCCATGGCTTCAAACATAGCAACGAACTGATTAGCAACCCCGTCAAATGCAAAGGCTGCATTCACTGATTCTGTTTTAATTTTCTCAGTCGTTTGGCCAACGAGTTCAGGGTCTTGGACCATGTTGATGTGGGCATCAAACACCATTGCCTCTTCTGCACCTAAACTTTCCATCGCTTTTACTTTGATGGCCTCTAAGTCAACCACCGTTTTTCTAGTTGCTTCTTCAAAGCGAGCAATTTCAGCAGCCACATCGGTTATTTTATCCGATTTAACTTCTAAATTTGGCTCTTCTAACCTGAAAACTTTAGCGATGGCAATCCCATCTGATGCAGCAATTCCTTCAAACTTTTTCATGTGCCGTAACTCCTTATTCTGTTTTCTATCTTTACATCATAAATAAAAGCACTAGCAGTCATCACCTCTGTCAGTACTTTTATTAACGATTGATTAAGCTTTAGCTAAATTTTGTTCTGTAAGGACTGTTTCTAATGCCTCAAGCGCTGCCGCTTCATCGTCTCCAGCCGCCGTGATGGTAATTTGTGCTTGATGTGGTACACCTAATGACATAACTCCCATGATCGACTTTAAGTTTACAGATTTTCCATTATAGTTTAGTGTGATTTCCGCAGTAAATTTACCCGCTGTATTTACTAGTACCGTTGCTGGTCTAGCATGTAGCCCCATCTCATCTATAATTGTAAAATTTTTCTCCATTTTAGCGCCTCCTACATCCTACATTGTTTAGCTTTTATTGTATCCTTTTTTTGTAAAAAAATCAACCATTCGTTATCATCCCTCTGATTTCATCAGCAACCTGATCTGCCTGCTCATCCACGGTGATTTGCAACTGGTTCCCAGATAAATAGGCGCCATTTGTTGCCACAGCCTTTAATGCTTCTTGATCAACTCGATCCACATCGTTTAACGTTATTTTAATTCGCGATTCTTCAAAGCTAACGGCTTCAATGTTTTCAGCTTCACCAATGGCAGTTACAAGTGCCTCGATAGAAACAGATGGAGTTCCTACCTGTTGCTGGGCACCTTGCATTCTCCTTTCCCTAGAACGACTCATTAACCTTTCTATGAAGAGGCTCACAACGAAATAAATCATACCAAACATAGCTGCCTGGTCCAATTGGACATCCCTTGCAATAAAATAGTAAATCACTGTAAATAGCACTGCATTTATAAGGTGACGCATTATTCTTTGATTCATCTTAATCACTCCATTGTTATTGTTTTATTAGACAATTGCGAAATCACCCAGATCCATAAAATAATCAGGTTTTTGGGTGAAAAATCACCCAGATTCATGAAATAATCAGGTTCTTGGGTGAAAAATCACCCAGATTCATGAAATAATCGGGTTTTTGGGTGAAAAATTCGACTTTCGCAATTACCTATATTGTTTTATTTCAGCGTTACAACCGTTGCACCCATGCCACCTTCGGCTTCACCACCGAAGCGGAACTCCGCAACAAAGGGCTTCCCTTTTAAATATTTTTGTACCCCATTACGAATCGCTCCTGTCCCATGACCATGAATGATCGTCACGACATCGTAATTAGCTAGCATCACTTGATCAAAGTATTGATCCAGCATCAGCATGGCTTCCTCATAACGAGTTCCTCGTAGGTCAAGTTTCCCCCGTGCCTGAGAGTTTCCTTTAATCGACATACTGCCACCACGCACGTTGTGCTTTTTCTTTGGTTTTCCTTGTGGTTTTACATATTGCAAATCGTCGGATTTAATGTTCATGGACATCGACCCGATGGCGACATTCCATTCACCATTTTTATTTTGTTTTAACAACTCACCTTGACGGGCAAGAGACAATACCATCACTGTATCACCCACCTCAAGAGGTTTAGCATTGTTGGCTTTCTTTTTGAATTTTTCTTTGTGCTTCGCTTCCTGCTCATTTAAAGCCGTTAGCTGAGCCGTTAATTCATGGTCTTTAATATCAGAATTCTTTTTTGTTTCTCTTAGTTCCTTGACGATGCGTTCAGCCGTCCCCCTTGCTTCCTTAACGGCCGCTTCTCCTGCGAGCCGAGCTCGCTCCATTTCTCGCTCAGCTTTTTGTTCAAACTTAGCCAACTTCTCTTCGTAATCTTTCTTTAAAGTAAGGGCCGTTTTATTTTGTGATTCTGCGCTCTGGAGTAAACTGTCCAGTTCTAAGCCTTTATCCTCAATTTTTCTAATTAACTCACTAACTTCGGTTTGATTAGCTGCGTTCCCGGCTTCTGCACGTTCTAAAATCACATCCATTAGCCCTAACTTTTTAGAAATCTCAAAGGCGTTGGAACGACCAGGCACACCTAGCAACAGCCTGTAGGTTGGCGACAGCGTATCCACATCGAATTCTACCGAAGCATTGACCACATCGTCCGTTTCATAGGCATAGGCCTTTAATTCTGAATAGTGAGAGGTGGCAACGGTTAATTTGGCTCTTGTTTTAACGTAATCTAAAATGGCCATAGCCAAGGATGCCCCTTCTTTTGGATCGGTTCCAGCACCAAGTTCATCAAATAAGACCAAACTACTTTGTGTCAACCTTTTCGTAATGTGAACGATGTTGGTCATATGAGACGAGAAAGTGGAAAGGCTTTGTTCAATGGACTGTTCATCACCAATGTCAGCAAAAATTTGATCAAAAATCATCATTTCACTTGACGCGTGAGCAGGAATTAATAAGCCACTTTGCATCATCATCGATAACAAGCCCATTGTTTTCAACGTCACCGTCTTCCCACCAGTGTTAGGTCCTGTGATGACCATGGCGCGCGTGTTTTGTTCCAAAACAATGTCATTGGCTACAACCATCTCTCGATCAATCAACGGATGGCGTGCCTTAATCAACTTCAACCCGGCATTAATAACAATGCGCGGCATAATCGCATCAAGCTCGTAAGCATAACGTCCTTTGGCAAACATAAAATCCAATTGACCAAGCACATCTCGGTTCACATTTAAATCCGTCGCATGACTAGCCACTTGCTGGGTCAATCCACGTAAAATACGATGTATTTCTGCTTTTTCTTCCACCAACAACGCCTGTAATTTATTAGATAATTCTACGACTTCCGCTGGTTCGATGTAGGTGGTATGTCCGGTTGATGATTGATCGTGTATCGTACCTTTAAAGGTATTTTTGTACTCCGCCTTAACCGGTAAAGTAAGACGACCATTTCGTAACGTAATCAGTGGCTCGGTTAATTTATCTTTCTGATGATTCATTAATTCGCTCATTCGCGCCCGCGCACTTCCCTCTGCTCCACGAATCTCACGACGAATGCTTGCAAGCTCAGGACTGGCAGAGTCAACCACTTTTCCTGTTTCGTCTATGCACTTGTTAATGGCTTGCTGTAGTGGTTTAAGTGAGAGGGCTTGAACCAATTGCTTGTCAAATAGCGGTGTTTCGAGCTTGGCCTCTATCAAGCGATCTTTAAAGACCTTTAAATCCGACACAACGGCTAGTAAATTTTTAATAGCGAGCAGTTCCTCTGCTGTTAAAACTGAGCCAATTTCAGCACGTTTCACCAAATCAGAAATGTCACTTGCTCCGCCTAAAGGTGCACGGTCAACCGCCCGAATAATAGTTAAAGCCTCATTGGATTCATTCAAACGATATTTAATTTGTTTTTCGATGGTTAAAACACGAAGCTCATGAGCAAGGCTTCGTCCCAATTCTGTTTGAGCGTGCCCGTGTAAAACCCCTTGTACCTTATCGAATTCTAATATTTGCTCTGCGTTTAGCATAAAATTTTACCTCTATTTTCTATAACCCTTGCTTTTTGAAAAATTGCAAGTATAATTTTACCATACTATGTTTGATTTGGGTAGATGAAGGTTGGGATGAAATATGATGGAATTACCTGCTAATATTAAAGAGTTGAATGCCATAGGTAGCGACGAAGTCGGCGTCGGCGATTACCTTGGTCCTCTTGTGGTCGCTTCCGTCTACGTGGAAGACCATCAAATTGAAACCCTTCAGGCAATAGGTGTTCGAGATTCCAAAGGGTTAACCGACCAACGCATTTGCGAGATGGCTGAAAAAATCAAAGACTTGCTACTCTTTAAAGTGATTGTTTTTGAGAATAAATATTACAATGCCATGATCGATCAAGGGTTAAACGCCCATGTAGTAAAGTCTTTTTTACATAACAAAACGATCGGAGAGCTTATCTCTGATTTGCCTACTTATCCCGAATACATCATTGTCGACGAATTCGCGAGTAAAGAATGGCACTTTAAATATTTAAACAAACTACCAAAGAAACAGGAAGTCGTTAAAGATAATCTCTACTTTGTAAAAAAGGGCGAGACGGTTCATATCGCTGTCGCTGCTGCTTCCATTTTAGCTCGCGATGCTTTTGTTAATTACATGGACGATCTAAGTCAGAAATACGACATGGAGATTTTAAAAGGGGCCAGCGCAAAAGTGGATGAATGCGGTCAGAAGTTCATCGCAAGACATAGCGAAGTTAAGTTTAAAGACATCTGTAAATGGCATTTTGCCAATACGAAGCGTGTCATTTCCTAGGAAATAATGTAAAAAAGACGGTCCTTTATGCTCAAAAAGGCCGTCTTTTATCGATTTTTTTAATCTACGTCATTTTCCCATATTTTGGCATAGTTGCCATCTACTTCTGTGTGAATGGCTTCTATTTCATAGCGGTCAAAATCAATAACCATATCGGATGTGTAACGAACACAAACGCCACAAGATGAACTGAGCTTTCTTGGAACAGGCGCCATCTTTGCAGGAATACCTTCCCCCTTTAAAAAGGAAAAGAACATCGTTGCATCGTGATGAGTATAAAACGTTGCTAGGCAAGCCATCCGCTACTTGCTCACTTTCATTACGTATTCGCCAATTTCCTCTGTCACTTCAACAACAAAGTTTAACTTTTCTGCATAGGTCTTGCAATTCTGAACCACACCTTTACTATCAGCCAACAACGTCAATTCAGTCTCTGTCTTTAATGCTTTTTTCAACATAATTAATGGTTCTGGGCATGAGATGCCACGTGCATCTAAATTTATCATACGTTTTTCCTCTCTTTCTTATTAAAGTAGGTGTTATAAATCGCAATACACAATACCATTCCAGTCGCGATGACAAACGCTACTGGCGCATTCTCACCAATTCCTACTGGCGATGAAGCTAAACTAAAGTTGTGAGCCAGCGCTGCACCAAAGGTTAGCCCGAACACCGCTGCTACTGAATCAGCGTTTCCACTTCCTGCAAGAATCACTTGTCTCAACGGACATCCGCCTAGTAAAACTGAACCGAATCCAACGAGGCCGAGACCCAAGAAATTCCATACTCCATCGGTATGGGCAACTGGTTGACTTTCAAATCCTAGGTTAAACTGTCCAAGTACGATGTTTCCGATGGTCGCAATCACCAATAAAGCAACGAATGCCCCTAACATGGAAAAGTTTTTGAAAAAGAAGCTATCTCTAATTCCCGCTACGAAACAAAAGCGGCTAACGAATCCGATCCCGCCCATTAGTAAACCAATGCCGAGTGCCATAGCAATTGGTGCTCTTGCTCCACCTGGACCACCACCTACTTCGGTAAAGTTAAGGATCGAAGGAACAAATAGCAAGGCAACTAACAATAAGACAGCAATCATCGGCAAGATGAATGCATCTGTCTTTGAAATACTATAGGCTCGTTTAAGAGAGAAGCCTCGATGAAGGAAGAACATGCCGCCGGAAATACCAGCAGCAAATCCAACTAATCCAACAATGGCGTTAAGGTCTCCACCAGCAATTCTTAACAACATTCTAGTCGGACACCCTAAAAAGATTAAAGCGCCGATCATGACCGCTGCACCTAAGGCGAATCTTGTGATTGGAGCTGAACCGCCTTTAGCGGCAAACTCCTTGGTTGAGATGGAAACAATTAACGCACCTAAAATCATCCCGATAATCTCAGGCCTGACGTATTGGGTTGGCTCAAAATTATGTAAACCGATCGCCCCGCCTGTGTCCCTAACAAAACAAGCCACACAAAGACCCATGTTACCAGGATTTCCTGATGATACCAACATGACCGATACTAACCCAAACAAGGCACCTACCAAAGGCAACTTCATTTTTTCTAACATTTTTTCCCACTTCACCTTTCGACACCCCCTTGTCGCCATTTGTAATTTTTAGTATATTAATTATAAGCCAATGGAGCGGGCTCTGCAATTTTTATTACTAATGTATGCACGCTCGTTGATTAGGTTTTCTAATAAAGGTGGTGGCAATGTTGAAAAAAATTTACGCAGATAATGGGGCGACTTCTTTTCCAAAAGCCCCTGGCGTCTCTGATGCCATGAAATATTTCTTAGATCATGTAGGTTGCAACGTTAATCGTGGCGGTTACGCTTCCTCCTACGACGTCGCCCTGGAGATAGCAACTACACGACAACTACTTTGCAAGTTATTCCATTTTGACAAACCCCAAAACGTCATCTTTACATCCGGTTTGACCTGTTCCATAAACGTCATTCTGCAAGGTTTTCTAAAGGCAGGCGACCACGTCATTACAAGCTCTGTGGAGCACAATGCTGTGATGCGACCGCTACACGAGCTCAAAAAAAAGGAGGTCTCTTACAGCGTTGCGCAATGCAACATCGACGGGACCTTAGACGTGGATCAGATTACGAAATTAATAATCCCTCAAACAAAGGCTGTGGTCCTCATTCATGCTTCTAATGTTTGCGGTACAGTTCTACCGATTTACGATGTGGCAAAAATTTGTAAAAAGCACAACATCAAACTCATTGTTGATGCGGCGCAATCGGCTGGTGTTCTAAATTTGGACATGAATGACATCGACGCCCTCACGTTCACCGCACACAAAGGGTTGCTAGGGCCTCAAGGTTTAGGTGGTTTTGTGCTTAAGGACGATTTCGTTCCACTCATCTCCCCTCTGATAACTGGCGGAACCGGTAGTAAATCTCATGAATTAGACCAGCCTACCTTAATGCCCGACAAATTTGAATCAGGAACCATGAATTTACCGGCTATCATCGGATTGAAAACGTCATTGGAATACATCTTATCTGTCGGTATTAAAACGATTTTTCAACATGAAATGCAGCTAACTGAACGATTCATCTCAGAAGTTCGCAAGATAGACGGCGTTGACATCGTTGGAAAAAATGATCTGATCGACCGAGTCGCAACGGTTAGCCTTAACTTCAAAAACAAAGATAATGCGGAAGTTTCAGCTATCCTGGATGAAGAATACGGCATCATGACAAGGTGCGGCCTTCACTGTGCACCAGCTGCTCACCAAACCTTAGGAACTTATCCAAGCGGTACCGTTAGATTTTCTTTCGGATACTTTAACACACCTCAAGAAGTAGATGAGATTGTTCGTTCGATCAAAGATACGCTTTCTAATTAAATGTTAATAAAATTTTAGCTAGCCAACGTCGTTCTTCACGCGCTGCTTAACCAATTCTTTGCTGATCGCACATGCCGGCACCGCAAATAAAATCCCAATAAATCCAAAATAAGTCATCCCTAACACCAGTGCCAAAATGACCACAATGGGATTTAACTCCAAAGCGTTCCCCATTAACTTGGGGGTCAAAATCGTCGCATCAATTTGCTGCAACAACAATAAAAATACGAGGCTAGCTAAGGCAAGAATAGGCGGATTAGCTAAAAACAAAACAACACCTGAGAGAATGATCCCTACCACACCACCAAATAAGGGGACAATGTTTAAAATTCCAATAACCGCTCCAATCAAAGCCCCGTAACTTACACCCAACAAAAACAAGGCTAACCCGGCGGCTAATCCTAACAATAAGCTAACCAACAACTGAGTTAACAAAAACTGTTGAAAGATGATATGGCCTCGTGTGATGCTTTTTCTCATCATTTCCATACGATCATCACGAAACGTAACACGCCCGATACGACGGCAGAACTTGAAGATAGAATCTTTCGTCAACAAGACGTAAATGGATACCACTAAAGTCAAAACCCCATTCACAGCACCCGCTGTAAACGTCATGGCATAACCCGATATACCTAGAAGTTGGCTTGTCATACGGGGGGTCATCTCCAAAAGGTTTAACGTTTCTAAAAATTCTTCTAGTTGCACACTATAATGAGATGGAATATAGCTAGGTAACGCTCGAAATAGGAGCTGAACATTGTGCGATAGAATGGGAACGATATAAATGAGAAGTAAAGCAAAGGTGCCAATAAACAATCCGTAGACGATAAAGATGCTCAGTCCCCTTGCACATTTAAAAGGCAATTTTTTCTCGACTTTCGTTGACAAAATTCCCGTTAAATACGCCAAAATAAAACCATTAATAAAAGGGCGGATGGCCGTCAAGAAATCACCAATCACATCGGTGTGTATCCAAATATAAATACCTGCGAAAAACAAGACACTGAAAAGAATGACCTGCTTATCGGTCCACTTCGACATCTTCACCACCCCCTATCTATTAAAGATATGATTTGACCTGCGAAATAAGCACTGAAATAAAGAACTCAGAAGGTCAGATATGCCATATATTTAGAGAGCAAACGTTTATAATTCCCCCAAAGTGGTAGAAAATAGCCTATTTGGGGGAATAAATGAGCTATTTTGACATAAAACAAAGAAAAATTCCCCCAAAGATCTGATTTTTTGATCAAATGGGGGAATTTTCAACGATTTTAGTGCTAAAATTCCCCCAACGTGCTTTTTTCAGCCCATTTGGGGGAATTTGATCTATCTATCATCTTGAACTTGCTCGAAAATCCACTGAACAATATCTCGTAACACTCGTTCATCAACTCGACTTGGCACTGCATATTCATCCATGATATCCGAAATACCAGTAGCAATTTCCGACGGCATAAACAAATGATTCAACCCTGGATATAAAATCGTTTGAGCATTCTCACGACCTGCCAGCAATTCTTCCATCAACACAAAATCAATTTCTGCTACCACCTGGAAATCTCGATCTCCTTGCAACGCAAGGATCGGTGCCTCTACCTCAGCAAGGTTATCCTCAAAGGGGTTGAGAATCATGTCTAAGAAATAATAAGCTGACATCCCACCGAGATCCATCGCTTGTGCCGCCTCAGGGGTCATTTCTGGAATGGAATCAAAAATCGATCTTGTCTGCTCTACTTGAATAAGTGCTGCATTGCGATCTGCCCCTTCTTCCATTTCATCCAGCATCATCTCGTTTTGCATGATCATAACTTCCGTTAAATCTCGCGGTGTTCCTGCCATAATAATTAGACCTGCAAAATCGCCATCTGCTGACCTATAAATGCGTGGTGCTAACATCCCGCCTAAGCTCAATCCCAGTACGAACACCTGCTCCTCATCGATTCGATCGTCTCCACGTACTAGTTCCGCAGCCAATAAAACATCCTCAATGGTTTCTTCCATCACGGTTAACTCACCACCAAGCACATCTAACATCTCTAACCCATGGGTGTATGTCCGCTTGTCGTACCGGAGTACTGCAATTCCATTTTCACTTAAATAATCGGCGATGTCAAAAAACGGGCGATTTTCAAAAATACGTTGATCTCGATCACCCGGTCCTGATCCGTGGACTAAGATGACAACCGGTACCGGATGTTCAGCACTTGCCTCAACAGGCAGCGTGAGCACACCTTCTAACGGCCAGTCGCCACTTTCTCCAATGATAACCTCTTCCGACACGTAAGTCACATCATTTACAACGTAGTCATCGCCCGAATTTCCACATCCCATTAGAGCGAAAGTCGAAACAATAGATACAATCAAGAAACCACACATCACTTTTTTCATCCCAACACCTCCTAAATTATCGCAATAATTCTTCGTACGTAAAACTTCTAAATGCTACGCGCATCAAAATCCAACCAGCGATACCAAGCACGACACCTAAGCCAACGAACATCCACGTACTCATTAACAACACACCTGTAAACTGACCAACGATGAGTAAAACCAGTGGCAACACGAGCATACCACCTTTTTGATACGCTTCTTCTGAACGCTGGGCTTTTGCCGAAATTCGAACTTGAACAATAATACCGAGAAACGCAAAGGCAGGCGATACCAAAAGAATGACCGCTAACCAAATCAAGCCTGGGATAAACAGCTCACCTAGTAGGAACCACACAAGTACCCCAACAAGCACCGTCATCGTTAAAAAAGAAATGATCGTAACTAGGCTTCCTACCAAAAGAATGGCGATGACTTTGGCATTGAAAATCTCACGTAAGCTCATTGGTGAATAGAGTAGCGTCTCCAGTGTTCTGCGCTCTTTCTCACCAGTAAAACTTGCTGCTGCCATGGCGGTTACAATGAGCGGTGGAATCATTAAGAAAAAGATTGGGAAGATGTTATTAATCAATATGCTAATGATGGCAAAATCCTCACCACCTGTCGGTAACGTAATCATCATCGTATTCATCAGCTGCTCAAACTCAGCTGCACTACTATCCATCAATGTAATCATTAATACCCCACCGACTGGAAAAATGACCGCGAAAATCAAAGGTACCAACAAATAATCGGTGAAAAAGCTCTTCGTTTTGATAACACTGTTCAACTCTTTCTTAATGAGCGCCTTTTGCATGTTATTTACCATTCTGATGACCTCCCTGTCTGCGTGTTAAAGCAAAGTAGATTTCTTCTAAGGACAATTGCTCCGTTGAGACGTGGAAAACATTCCCGCCGGCATTCACAATATCTGCTACGATCTGAGCAATTTCTTGCTCTTTTTCTACTTCCATTTCAAAAACGCCTTCGCTTTTCATTTTAAAGTCCACACCAACCGGCGCTTTATCTGCTTTAATGGTCAACTTATAGCCAGAAAAAACTTTAGCACGCAACTCATTCAAAGTCCCCTGTGCAAACATAACCCCTTTATCAATCAAGCCATAACTTGTACATACCTCTTGAGCATAACGAAGCTGATGGGTACATAAGAAAATGGTCGTCCCATGCTCTTTAGCTAAATCTTTAATGAGTTGGTTAACCGTCTTCGAACTTTCAGGATCAAGGCCTGAAGTTGGCTCATCTAAAAACAGCAACTTCGGCTTATGGATCAACGCACGAGCTAAGGATAAACGTTGCCTCATCCCGGTGGAATAACCACTTAGCACACGATCTTTGGCATAGGTTAAATCTAACTTTTCCAATAATTCCAATGCACGAATTTCGCTCTCTTCCTTTCCAAGGCCAAAGATTGCACCGTAAAACATTAAATTTTCCAACCCCGTTAAATCGTTATACATTTGCGCGTGTTCTGTTAAAACCCCCGCTACCTGGTGAATCTGCTCTGGCTGGGCGGTTGGATCGACGCCAAATACCGACATGGAACCATAGGTCGGCGTCACCATACCATTTAACAATTTAATGGTCGTCGTTTTTCCCGCACCATTTGGCCCAAGGAATCCAAAAATCTCACCTTCAGATAACGTAAAACTTACTTGATCAACTGCCTTATGCTCATCAAATTCTTTAGACAAATTGGTTACAACAATTGCATTCTCCATATTAAAAGCACCTCCTAAAACTATACGTCTCGCCTCGTTAGGGACCTAATCGCCAATAGCGACATCACCACGATGACAGCAATCGATACCACAACGACCCACATCACATCACCAAAGTAAGCATCACCGGTAGAAAGACCACTTAAATAGAAACCTGCTGGTGATGGTAGCACATTCGCCAAACCTCGAAGGACGTCACCCAATTCAACAAACACCATAAACGCACTAATCATCATATCTAACACCAAGTAACCGATCAAAGCACCTAAGGTTGGACCAATCTTACGAAGCATCATCGCCAGCGACATAAATAAAGTCACTTGTGCCACTAAGATCAAATAACCAACCCCTACACTGGCTAGAAAAGCACCGACATCTAAACCATCCCCCCACCCTTCCATTACCGCAAAAGGTAAGGTCGCCGCTACAAGGGTTACCACAACAAAGATAAAGCACGTTAAGAGTCCCATCACAAACTTAGCGCCATAGTACTGTACACGCGTGATCCCAATCGCTAATGGATTTCGAATACATCCTGACTCAAAATCAAAATTAATGAAAATCACAACAAACCCAACTAAAAACCACAACATGGTTCCAATGTTCATCGGCAGGGCACCAATTAGCATGGCGCTACCACTTTCCGGACGCATTCCCATTAACTCTTCTGCAGACAGCAAACCAAACACCACGCTGGACAAGGCAGCCATAGCAGCTACCACGACAACCATGATCCAAAAACCTTTACTTTTACGTAGCTTATAAAACTCAGACGATATCACATTAAACATACTTGCCACCTCCAATCACCTCTAAATAATAGGACTCCAAATCGCCGTCCATTTCAGCCTCAAGCTCAGCAGCCGTTAACTGTTTCACCATTCGACCATCTTCAATGATCCCAAAATCTGTTGCCAACAAATGTAACTCCGCTAAAATATGACTAGAAATCATCACCGTAATGCCACTTTCTGCCAACGACTTCAACGTGTTACGAATCTCAATAATCCCCATCGGATCCAACCCATTAATTGGCTCATCCAAAATCAACAGCTTTGGCTCATTTAACAACGCCAATGCTAACGCTAAACGTTGCTGCATTCCTAGAGAAAAATCTCGAACCTTCTTCTTGCCAACCGCCCCTAATCCAACTTTCTCCAATACAATTGGAATTCGCTCCTTACCAACCTTCTGAAGTAAAAGACGCTGGATTTCTAAATTATCGTAAGCCGTCAACCCTTTATATAACGTTGGATGCTCAATAATGACACCTAGCTCCTTTCGAGCATCTGATAAACTCTCAGATGAACCAAATAGTGCTATTTCTCCATTATCAGCCGTCGCCAACCCACAAATGATTCGCATCAACGTCGACTTCCCTGCCCCATTACGACCGATGAAACCATAAATAGATCCCTTCTTAATTTCCATGTTAATGTCCTTTAATACATGCTGTAAACCATAATGCTTGTTTAATTTGCTTATTTTTAAAATCACTTCACTCATTATTTCCAACTCCTTTAACCTATTAACCTAATTAGCCATCGCAAGGGAAATCACAATGGTTCCAATCGTAAATGCTAAAATCCCTAGCACCATTAACCAGGCAACAGGTCGTGCAAAATTAATGGTCATTCCAATTCCAAATCTCTTCTCTACAAAGACCGCTGGATCAGTAGGGTTGTAGTAAAGCATTCCCCATTTCCAAAACTGATCGTCATCCACCATTTGGAAATCGTTGTTAATATTTTTAGTTGATTTTTTGCTCTTATACCGTTCCCCACCTTGACCGTACTTCCAAGCCAAGTAAATGGTCCCAAACAATGCAAACACGACCATTCCAATACTAGGAAGAGCAATCCAAGATCCGTCCTCCACAGCAAAAGCCATCATAAATTGAATGCAACCCGTGATAAGAAGGGTGAAAATTCCCATCACCAACAAAAACATTGACTGTGCTTGACGAAAGCGAATGTTTTGCTCCATGGATCTTTTGGCATCTTGAGGCCGGATGACCTGTTTCGCTTTTTTGAAGGCATAATTTGTAAAGATAAAGATCACTAGTATACCCAACTGAAGTGCTGGAACTGCCATAAAAACAAGGGGTGATTTTTCTCTGAACGTTGACACGTAATCGAAGCCCCAGTTGACAGGGATGACATCTGGAATCTGATCGTACATCATGAAAGGGAAGGCAGCTGTGACTAGAATAATTAATCCACCGACTAACACAAACCACACATTAGAAACCGTCGTTTTTTGCTGATGAAAATCCATGGAAACCATGATCCGAGCATCGCGATTCACTTCCTCCGAACTGAACCTGTCCTGCTTCAAACGCTTCGCTTGATAGTGAAAGTGGAAATACATCACAGCTTGCACGATTCCAATGATCGCCAAGACAACGGTTCCAGAAATAGCGACATGGTTCGCTAGCCCTTCCTCATCCAAGTCCAAGAAAAGGCCAGCAAACATAGGCAGAAGGCCTAACACACTCATCGTCAGTGACCACATTAAAAACTGCTTCTTCCACCTCTTCGTTATTTCTAGTTCATTGGCCGACTCTGGCAACATCACACCAAAGTGGATATTACGACGCACAATATAAGGTGTCACACCTATTAAAATACCTACCATCAAAACAGAAATCACCATAATCAAGAATATTTCTAGCATTTCACTTACCTCCTATCCTTTTCAAGCTTTACTTCACGTATCATTTCTAAAACTTCCTCTTCTGATAAGCCATAAAGTTCTTTTTCAATCACTAAATCGTAAATTTTCTCTGAAAGTCGATCAAGCACATCTCCTGTCGGCTTTAACTCATCGGGGCTCACCACAAAGCCACTCTTTTGTTTCACCAATACTTTTTCTTGTTGCAAATGTTTGTACACTTTGTTAACCGTATGCATGTTAATCCCAATGTCAGAAGCCAACGTTCGCACACTCGGCAACGCCTCGCTAGGTTGCAACTGTCCTGTAATAATTCCTCGCTTGATTTCTAAAATTAACTGTTCATAAATCGGTTTTTCACCATAAGGCTGAAGCTCAATAATCATCTCAAGACCTCCTCATATCATGCCATTAGTCTATGCTATTTCATAATTGTTATACTAGTTATATAACAGTAGTATAGCATGGCTTTCTGTTATAGTCAATATAGAACAATGGCATTTCGACGAAATTGCTGATAACACGGGCGTTTGAGCGTTGCTCAAATAAAATCCCCCACTAATCCCCCACGGAAGGTAGATAAAAGACCGGGCGGTCTATATAATAATTATGTAAACACGTAAGGTGTTTTTTATTTTGCAAAAAAGCCCGCAAAATCACGGACTCGAAAACTTTTTTTACAAAAAACACAATTTGTTAAACTAATACTTGACAATCATTAACGTTAATGATATACTATAGTTACAGTAATAGACAGGAGGTTAAAAAATGAAAATAGAATTTTCTAAAAAAGCAAGTAAAGTCGTTGCTAAACTGAGCAAACCTGACAAACGACAAATAAAAGAAGCAATATTAAAGTTGCCTGCAGGGAATGTCAAGCCTCTCAAAAATCACGACAGCTCGCACAAATTACGGGTAGGAGATTGGCGCATACTATTCTCGTATATTGGAAAAGATGTTATACTAATTGAAAAAGTAGGCCCACGTGGCGATGTTTATAAAAAATAAGGAGTGGTCAAAATGGAAACATTGACAAAACAAATCGGCGGGATTGTTGAAATCTTGCCCCAAGAAAAACAAGAGTTGGTATTACAATTAGTAACCCATCTCCTGCCGGATGACGATTTAGCGACTAACGCAGACCTCGCTGACATTAAAACGGCACATAAAGAGTACAGAGCTGGTGAAACGGTGAGCTTTGATAATATCGACTGGGATTAGGTGATAGTATGCAATTAAAAGACATAAAGACGGTTAACGAGGTGGCGATTGAAAACAAGATCAGTCGTCAAACCCTCCTGTCTCGGATCGAAGCACTCGACTTAGAAGAAGGTGTAGAAATAAAAAAGCTCGGCAGGAGAATGCCGATTTTACTTAGTCCAGAGGGAATAAAAAAAATATTAAAATAATTCAAAAAAAGCATTGACAATCATTAACGTTAATGATATAATCTTATTAACAGCAAGAGTAGTAAATAAAAAAAGACTTAAAACCCGCCTGGCAGCAAAGTTAAAAGTCCTTTATTATTATACTACATCTTAGCTCACAAAGGAAGATGTAAGATGAAAACAGAAAAAATGAAAAAAGCTTTCGCTTTAGGAATCTCAGCATTTGAGCTCGGGATTAGATGTGCGCCAGTTAACGATGAAAGATATATGGAATTGATTTATGGTAACGACATGTTGACTGGTGAAACTGCAGCTACAGCCAAAGCTTGGTTGCAAGGCTGGACTTTCGCCAATATAGGGGATCGAAAGTGGGAGGCAGTTTAAATGAGAACAATCGATAAATTAGCAAATCTAAGTACACCGGAATTTGTTTATAAAATTGCTGAGTATTTGAAGTCGCTAACGTGCGAGTGCGAAAGTGTTCGTTTACATAATTACCTAGATGCTAATGCAAGGCTTTTTGAAAAAAGGTTAAATCTCTATAAGTTAGCAACTTGTGAAAAAGAGAAGGTGGCCCAGGGGGACAAAGCATATATTAGCCAAGAAAGAATATTTGCTCTTGTCAACTGGGATGACTACTTTGCAAAAAAACGGCGTTTTCAATCAAACGGCATAAAAAAGAACCCTCAATCCAAACGGAAAGAGGGTTTTTACTTTGTCTTAATTCGCTTTGTTAATTTAAATTAGACACCATTATGTACATGGTCACCATGCAGACGACTTACTTTCTGTATAAAAAGCACACACATAAGTTTACATGCCTAAATATCTGATACACGCACCCAGCCAGTTACTTGGCCTGCTACACCCGCCCTGTTTCGGGCGTTGGTAATGCGTATGCGATTGTTAACGACTTCGCTTGACCAAATCCAAAACGCACCGCTTCGTCGTGTATATGTTGACGTGGCAGAGTTTGCAAAGAGCCTAACATTGTTAAGGCTTAGTTGACGACCTGCTGTGGTGTTGCTAACAGCAGCTCCAGCTGGCAGTCGTAGCACTTGGCCAACACGAATTACATTAGCGTTAGGTAAATTATTTAACCTTACCAGCTCTGCTACCGTTGTACGGTGTTGCTGGGCAATTCCAGACAAAGTTTCGCCGTTACGCACTGTGCGGGTGCGTGCTGTAGAAGCTGGTTGGGTAGCTTGTGGTGATGATGCAGATGGATTCAACACCCTACTCACTGCCGTCCGAACATTAGCTACATTCACCGAAGTACAAGCTGTAGACTGCCCTGGCAGTTGATTGTGCGTTACAATACGATTCATGTTCGTAATACCCAACCGTCTACAAGCATCTGCAATACGCCTTTCTAAACTGCGTAACTGAGTGGCTGTGACATTGTTAACTCCTGCTCCGTGCTGACCCACAACACAAATATGCCACGTGTATCCGTTTTGACCAGCCGCCCCCCACACAATGCGTCGATCGTTATAGTTAACTTCAACATCACCATTTAGTAAAACAACCTCATGATAACCACCTCGTGCGTTATTAGGTGCGCCCATTGCTGAGTTGTTACGCCAGCCATTCTCAAAGTTCGTTGTACGTACATTAGCCAGATTAGTAGTGTTTGCACTGTGATGGATTACAATATGAGTAATCTGAGCAATGGCGCGGTCATTTCCTTGCCCACCTAATGCTTGATGTCGTCTGTCGATGACTCTCATTTACTTTACCTCGCTTTCGTATAATTTTTGCTGTAGTAAATAACCTTCCAGATACCAAATTCGATCTGTAATTTTCCTCTTGCAAATCTCGACACCGATTTCCATATCGTAATTTACAGGATCAACACAACCAGAAGTTTCTGTGATTGTAAATCCGTTGGGTAGTAAGGCTGTCACAATCGTTTGTTTATCATGTACCGTATTTACCGTGTAAGTTGTTGCTTCTAAAATTTTGTTGATATTATCTGGTGTTAATTTATTTTTAATCAAGCTCATAACCCGTTACCTCCAAATCTAGTTCTTTTTTAAAGCTTTGCTTGCAGATGTCGTAAAATCCACTGGCAGTCATACCGATTACGGCACCCTGCAAGAGATTCGTGTTGCCATTTAAGATAAAATTAAAAATACATCCGAGGATCACATTGATGATCGGGATGTATTTTACTTTGATGTTAAAATTGTACTTAAGCACTTGCGATGCAAATATGATTATACTCACGATCACGCTTGTGTCTATAATTAGATTATCTGTCATTATTTATCGCCCCTTTTTTAAAATGCACTTGATTTCTTTTACTTCATTAGCAAGTTGAGCAAAAGACTTAGCTTGCTCCGTGATAATTTTTTGAGCATTACTGATTACTTCATGATTTTCTTTGATAGTCTGTCGATACTCTTGCTCTCGTTCCTTATGGCGTCTGTTATTCTCAAACCACTGCCACACGAAAAGCCCGCCGAAAAGTCCATATCGGAGGGCATATTCAATAAATTGATCTAACATTTAACTTTCACCCACTTCCGGCATTTCCCTATCCGTTTTAACCTCTACAACTGGGAGTTTTGCTAGAATAGCATCCACTTTTTTCTTATATTTTTTCACAACATCCTTTGTCCACAAAGTTTTTAAAATTAACTGAATTTCTGGAGTTAAGTGATCGATCTGATCAATGTCCAGAGGTGTCACAGCTTGGCGATGCTCCTCGCCGATTTGCGCCTCTGTACCATCGTCTTTGATCAAATATTCCTGCGTCACTACACTACACGTAAAGTCTTGTGTTATACAATCAATTTTTTGTCTTTTTTCAGTTTTCATGATCTCTACCTCCTAAGTTATAAAGTACGTTGCGGTGAACGTGAAATCTATCGTGCCTTGTTGAGCCACATTCTCTGCTGTAAATACCCTAGATTGGCCCATTTCATTTACCGTCGTAACGACGTTTGACCTCCTCATCGATGTTCCCATAATTATAGCGTTTGCCCACCCTTGTGCGATCCACAAGGACATTGCTGAAATGTGTTCATTGTTTAGTGCAAACGGTGTCCTTTGTCCATTATGAATCCACGTTGCGCCCTCTCCCGCTACAGGGACGAATGGTAATTGCATCCCTACGAACGCACCCCAACCCTGGCCTGTTGCGTGGAACGCGTCCGCAAATTGCGATGGCGTATACGTAACATGGAGTCTTCCGCTTACAACGACCTGATTTCCGTCTGCCCGAAATTTACCGGTATTCATCGATCCATAAGTTCCAGCCACAATCGTGTTGTTAAGCATCAATCTCGGCGAAAAAGTTCCAGTCGTGGCGTGGACGTGATCCCCTCTGGCCATTGTCGTTGCTGTCGTTCCAACAGGTAACCTAGCAAACGGTACTGTTCCACTCGTAATGTTCTCGCCCGCATGATTATGAGTCGACGGTGCAAATGTCGACGGTCTCCCTGTAATAGCATCCCACGCATGACTGTGAGTCGCAGGTGGGAACGTTGCCGGTCTGTTCGCTAAGTTCTCCCAGTCTCCTCGCACTCTTTGCCACGTTCCCCACACGCCTGATGAATTGCTACTTCTAATCCACTGCTCATCAGGTCTATCAAACGTCCAAAACAGTTGCATAGCTTGCGTCGTTCCTGCAGGCATCACTTGTAAGTATGACCACCGCCCGACTGCATTTGCAGGGCGATTAACGGCATCTAAAACTCGATAAAAGCCCGCAGTGAATGCAGTGTTTAAATCCGCCTCGTTAGCCAAAGCTTGCGTGATCCCGCCATTGATTTGATTGATGGTGTGCGAGTGGTTGCCGGTTGCCACTTGGTTAGCTCCTGTCCCTGTTGGGATTCTGGCTATATTAAGCGTTCCTGCGTTAATATCGCTGGCATTGTGTTGGTGTGACGTCGACGGAAACTCAGTAGGCTTGTTTTGCACACCATCCCAGTCGACCGTGTGATCAACATTTTGCAGCTCTCTAATGTCTCGCTCGTTGGTCGAGATTCTGTCCTCTGCAACCCCTATCCTGCTTGTTAATGATCCTGCAATATCAAAGCTAAACCTCGGCTGTACTGCACCACTGTTAACCATTACATTCGTAGTTGGGTTAAATGAGGATAGACTGCGCATGCGGATTGGGAATCTATGAGGTGTGGCAAGTGGTACCAAGAATTGGTAGTCGTTGTCGATGAGGTATTGGCGAATTTGGTCAGCACTGAGTGGGTCGGCGACAACTGTCGTTGGTAGAGTGATCGTAATCCTTGTGTTATTTGTCCCGAGTGAAATTGCGCTACCAGTTGTGTTAACGTTAACCACCGAAAGTGTCGACAGTTTATTACTTATCACCTCGAGAGAAGAGGAACCTTGCCATGTCCCGTCCGACGGAGCCAAGATTTGATACAAAACAAAGCCTGGCGGAAAGTTTACCACGCTCCCTTGCCAAACTCTTGTTGTACTCAAATCCACCTCAACTACTCTCTGAATATACTCAGCCTCTGTAATCTCATCAGCTACCAACACCCGATCACCGTCGTTGATTGATCGTAAGATTGGTGTTTTCCATTCGCCATTATCGTCGTATTCGACGGTAGTTGATGTTGATTGGTGTGGCGTTGTTGGATCGATTGGATGGTCGTAGGAAATTGACATTACAGCTTCCGTTTCCCAATTAGGGTTTAAAACTGAACCACCCCCGCCGAATCGTACTCTTATATATCTAGTAACGCTATTTAAATTTAAATTCGTAGAATAATTATGTCGAATACGCTGTTTATTTTTGTCATACTGAAGCACACCTACGACTTGGTTTGTCCCAATTCCTTGTGCTATTAGTCTTATGTTTCTGCCACCAATAACTGGTATATAATTTTTCGTTCTAATTCTTCCGACTGTCCCTTGATTATTACCAGTAACGTCGTTAATGGTACCCAGTTCCCACTTTCCGTCAAACAATTGCTCCCCAACGGTTGTGATATCTAACTCATCTACACCGTCACCTACACCTGCTAGTTGACGTGGTGACACCTCAAAGGCTTGGCGCATCTCTGCCTCCGTTCTTTCTCCTTCAAGAATTGCCATTTGGAATTGCATATCGATAGGTGTAGACACACCTTCAACATTGTGCCCTATCCACATTCTAAAATGTTGGTGACTTTCAGGGAATGGGTTTCTGGTTGACACTGATCTCATCACAAAACCACTGCTTATCGATCCAGCTCCCCAGTTATTGAAAATGTGTCCTGAATGACCATCCAAAACTCTTATTAAGTTATTGTTACTGTTTCTGATGATATTTACTGCGACCGTATAAATCCTACCTGGGACAAAGATATCCGCTCTTAACCTTACAGAGGTATCATTGTTAGCAGTCGAATTTACTGTTACGACATTACCTTGAAATGTGACACGGTCTGTCAAAGATGCAAAATCCTCCCGTCTATCACTCCACAAGTTCACCAATGTTCGCCCTTCTAGGTTGCGGTTTATCAGTACACCTTCGCGTGTGTTTTCGATTGTGGAGGATGAGTTGAGGGTGTGGGAGGAGGGTTGGCCGAATAGGGTTTCGCGGTTGTCGCCTGTTAGGTGAACTTCTTGGTTATTAACGTGACCTGTTATATCTGCTGATGCTAAATCGTCGATAATTCGATTTGCCTCGGTTCGCATTTCCGACACATCTGTTTGCACCGCGTTCAACTGGTCTCTAACTTCGACTAATGCGCCATTAATTTCTGACCTCGTCTGGTCGACGTCTCGTCTTATATCTGCCAAATGAGCGATTAATCCGTCATGCAATTCATCCGCATCTGTTTGCAAACGGCGCCACAAATCTTCAAAGCGTTCGACGTAAAACTGTGACATTTCTTCTAAGTCACGATCAAGCCACGATTCTTCAAAGTGCGTTACAATAACACCCGCATCAAGTGATCTACCATCTTCTAATATGATGTATACGTGTACCAAAACTTCGCCAGAATATTCGTACAAATGGTTAGGCAGAATCACGCTACATTGGCCTGCTTCGGCATCTTCAATCACCACCGATCCGTCTTCTGAATCGATGATTTTTGATGTATCAGCAGCAACAAAGTCAAAACCTAACAAGACTTTGCATCCTGTTAGGTCGAATGGCTCATTGTTTCTGGTAAAGTTGATGATCTTCTCGCCCGTTTCCACATCCATGGAAAAAAATTGTGTGTTGGTCTGTATGTTGGTTCGCCTTGCTGCGTTAATGTCTATCGTGAGTGTGTGAACCTTATTTCTTTCTCTGTTCACTAGCGTCACCTTCTTTGATTTCTTTTGCCTCTTGATTTCTCAAAGCAGTATTTTCAGCTGTTAAAGCAGCTACTTGTATCTCCAAATTGACAATTTTGATTGCCAAGTGGTTAATAATTGTTTCATTATGTTCCATCCTTCTTCACCTCTTTTTCTAATTCTTCTATTCGCCTCTTTAAATTTTTTAGTTCATCCTTTAACTCGTCGACAACCACACACATTTCTTCATCAAACCTTACCAAAGGCATAATCGGCTCGTGCTGTTCTGGCTCAATCGATTCTGTTATATGACTAATACTCATACCATCACCTCCACACGTCCCATTCGTAGAACGCCCCGCGCTGGACTAGGAATAACCGATTACTCCCAAATGCTATACCGTTTTGACCATTTGATGTACCAATGTACGTACAGTCCGCTCCACCAACGACGCGCATTTGCACCTCGAAGTTAGTATTCGTTGTGTATCCTCTCGTCCCCATCGTGCGTAAGTTCAATTGGTCGAACATATAAATTCCTGGACGGTCGGAATCAGGACGGCGACCTAACGGGTCTAAGTACATCGATGTGCCTAGGATAGAGCCGGAACTGTTGCGCATAAACCCAAAGTGGATATAATCACCGTCAAACTGCGAATTAATCGCCACCCCTTGCAAGTCCGTACCTTGTAGTCTATTGTGAGTGAATCTACCAAGTTCACGTGCTAAACCATCCCAATACGTTAACCCTGTTGATGTTAGCATCGCACGACGAACCCCTCCTTCTAACATAGTTAAATTTGTCGAATTTAGTTGCAGCACATTCCCTACTGCGTTAAACCCAACTTGGATCGCATTAGCCGCCAAATGGTCAGCAGTGATGCTGTTCGTAGCGATCCTATCTGCATCAAACGTCCCTGTTGTGATTCTACTTGCGTTCATCTCGATCACACTCGCAATCCCTGCCACTAGTGTATTCGTGTTCACATTTATGGCGTTCAAATCTTTCACTAGTGCATCTGTGATCACTGCACTTTCAATAAACGTTTGACCTGTGATCTGCACTCGATTCCCGGCAATGATGATGCCCTCAGTTGATACGTTGATGCGGTTGATAATTTCACTGTTGCCAACTTTTAAGTCTATTTGATTACTTAATTGAGTTATTTGGCTTCTGCCATTTTGATCAAATACGGCACTTCTCAAACCTTGTGCCATTGCCGTAATCGACATGCGATCACCCGTTGTTTCGCATTCGATATCAAGGAGTGGCTCTGCTAAATCAAAGGCTTCGTTAGCGCGAACCATTGCGTCCTCGGCATCTTGTAAAGCTCGTTCAGCATCTTTTTCAGCTTCTTCAATTCTGCTTAACAAATACTCATCTGGTGCCGTTGATGTGATGAAGTTCCAAGTGACACCATCCCACATTCGTAATTCTGTAAATTCGCCATTTTGCATATACCACAGATCGCCAACTCGGCGAGCAGTAGGACCAGGTGGGTTTGGAAACTGCCCAAAAAACACAGTGTTTTTTCCGTTAGCCGACGTTAATGCATAGTTGGCACTGTTGCTAACTTCGTTGACGTTCCTTTCAACATCTCTAATTCGATCGCTCAACGTTGTTCGGGACTCGCCTATTTCAATGCGGTCATACTCGTCTAGCAACACATCCCATTCGATTCGAATAATTTGAGCCTCTGTGTCGATGTTTAACTTTTCAAATTTAATCGGTACCACATCGCAAAGATTCAATTCCTCTTGCACCAATTCGGAAAAGTTAAGCGCCTTTGTGAGATCGACAAAGCTAATCGATATTGAGACCCGCGGCTTTCCGACGTTGTTATTGCGTATATAATTTTCGGCTAGCTGTCTTAATCTTGTAGCGGTTGGCAAAGCTTCATTGTCAAACTCAACAGAAAAGTCTACTGGCAAAGTGCGACGATTAGGGAAAGCGCCCACATGCTCGCTATCGACAACATATGGTGATGGCAAAGTGAACACTTGCTCGTTGTCTCCGTCTCGGATGATCGCATATGGATAGATCGATGTGACTGTATTTGCGATATTTTTTTCCTGGTTTAAATCCGTTAAATTTCGACCGTATGCGATCAGGGTATTTGCACGACTGCCGCGCGACGAAAGTAAGTGTATATGCTCATTGTCAAACATATACTCCCCGCCCCAGACGTCTAAAATAGACCCTCTAATACCCCCCAGGACCTGGCGAGAATTTTCATAATCGCCAATTCTTAAGTCGGTTCGAGAAATTGTGGTAATGTCAGACGTCACACGCAATCCGTGATCACCTCCCACTAGTGCGCTACGCCAAGTATTTAATGCCACTTGAGCCGTGGCGCTGTTGATGGTAAAATGCGGCGGTAATGCGATGTCGCGTGTGATGTGAGAAACGTGTTTAGCATAAACAAAGATAGTACTATCTGACTTTTCAATAATTTTAGCTATACGAAAACGCTGGTCCTTTAACCTATGACCAGCGTCTACTTTTATAATGTTATCATTCTTAATATTTTTGTAGCCCACCCCGCCTATTTTATACTCCATCTCTAATTCAAAAGCACCGTTGCGCTCTTCGATGACTTTACAGCTAATAGCATCTTTCAAAACGCCTAACCCAAGGTGAAAAAAATTAGTTTCGTCCATGTCGTAAATGATTGGATAGCTCATCAGATCAACGCCCCCAATCGGGGAATGATATGCATTTGCACGTCATTACGGTTAATCGTGATTCTGTTATCCCCTGGTCGCAAGGTAGGGAATAGATCAAACATGTGACTAAACATTGTGCGCTGTCCATCAAGACTGGTAATCGTCTGCGACTCACTATCAATGATACAGCCGCCATCAATCCCACGCAATCGCAATGGTCTCCCCCCAATTTGGATTTCAATGTCTCCACTTCCAACGATTCTAAGGCGTGGCCTTGCATCTATTCGGTAAGGGTTTGAAATTACACGATTATTTGGTACAGCAGATTCCGTTCTATATGTACTAGATAAGTACTTAATAGGGTGCAGATTAAAGTTAATGACCGCTTTCCCAAAGTTTGATAGCAACCTGTCCATTCCGTATTGATCATAACAAAATGCTCGGTAAATAAAGTCTGGATCAGAATCCCATAACCAATCGTGTTCCCCTAGGTCTGTTAAAAGCCAATTCGTAATGTCTGTTATTCTTGGCTCGATCCCATCTTGATCTGTTTTTAAAATCACTGGAATTGGCCAATTAACTCTTTTGTATCTTTTTTTATCGATGACTAAAGCCCCATCCCTGCCATCTATTTCAATAAACTCTAAACTTCCAGATGTTGAAGGATAGGAAATGCCATTTCCTATCTCCAATCCCATCTGCTCAGATGTCTGATTTTTAAATGTAAACATGTCTCACCTCACTTATCTCCATGCATCATCTCGATTTGTTTGCCATTCAATTTCTTGCATGGTTCGACGGATGTCTTCTTTGTTATGCCAATGTATATTAGCTCCCTCTAATAATCCTCTGTAATTAACAGACATTCCAGGTGGCGCATGTGCGGCCATCATCATGTTCTGATTTGCTTGCATTTGGTTTACTTGTGCCACTTTTGATGCTCGTTGCATCTTCATGATCGACGCATTGACCTGTTGCAAGCTTCGAGCCACCATTGCTGACATCGCTTTGGATTGGTCAACTTTCGATGCTTTTAAACTTGCTAGCAGTGCATCCAGATTGAGTTGTTTCGCAAACTCGTCTGTCACACGACCGATCCACTGACGGTTTTTTTCAAGTGGTACAACAGCTTCGGCTCCATCCCCTTCCAAAAATCCAACTTGACCACGTTCTAGTACTCCACCCCGCCTTAAAAATGGGATTTGGGGAACATTGATGGTTGGTAATCCCGAGAAAGGTCTCGCACCTACAATACTTATGTTTCGGATAGTATCTAAGGCCCCGTTTATGATGTTGAATGGAACAGCAATTACGGTATTTATACCTCCAATAATCCCGTTTACAACTGTTTTAAAAACATCTGCTATCCCCTCTTTAATACCAGAAAAGATCTTTCCGCCTGTGGAAAAAACGTTCCTTACGTTTTCCCACGCTGTGCGGAATCTATCACGAAACCATTCAGGCACTGCTTTAAATACATCCATTACAGCATTCCAAGCGTTAGCACCACCTTCTTTTACACCGTCCCACATTCCAGTGAAAAAGTCTCTTACTGGTTGGATGATCGTGTCATCAAACCATTGGGCTACCGTATTCCAGACATCCACAACAGCATCCCATGCATTAGCCGCGCCATCACGAATACCTTCCCATAAACCTGTAAAAAAGTTTTTGACTGGCTCAACAACATTGTCGTAAAACCAACCAGCAACAAGCGAGAAAATTCCTTTCATTATTTCCCAAAACCATTCCAATACAACTTTCATTTGTTCCCAAAGGAACGTGAAGATGGCACCAATTGTATCAAGCACTCCACCAAAAATTTCCTTAATTCCATTCCACACCATTTCCCAGTCGCCAGTAAAGATTCCAGTTAGAAATTCAATAATGCCCTTGAATATTCTGATACCTGCTTCGATGATTCCTTTGATAGCATCCCAAACATTTTCAATGGTCCTTTTGATAAACGGCATTGCAAATTCAACGACGCCCATAATAAAATCAAACACATTAAAAAAGGCCTGAGCAATCGCTTCTCCATGCTCATCCCAAAATTCACGTATTCCACTAATCACATCTCTAACAAAATTACCGACTGCTTCGAAAACAACAACTACGATTCTTCGAATTGCTTCGAAAATTCTGTTAACTCTTTCTCTGAATCTTTCACTATTGTTGTAAGCATGAATTAGCCCAGCCACAAACAATGCTATAGCAGCAACTATTGCTATAAACTTAGCACCAGCCAATACTTTTGCTTTAGTTAGTCCACCAAATCCTGATCTCATAACCTGCATCTTAGCTTTAACTGTTGCAAATGCTGATATCATTTTCCCTACTATGTAGAGTAATGGTCCAACGCTTGCTATCAAACTGCCGACAATGACAATTGTTCGGGCCATCTCAGGCGTGAGGTTTTCAGCAAAGCTGCGTGCAAAATCAGTGATACGTCTCGTTATCTCCCTAATCACTGGTAACATGACATTACCGATCTCAATGCCAATGTCACGGATGTTATTCCAAAAAATTCTTAATTCGCTTTTCAAGTTGTCGCCCATGATGTCTGCGTAGTGCTGAGCTGCCCCCGACACATCGCCAAAGCGATCTGTTAAGTAATCAACCCTGTCACCACTTGCTTCAAGCATCGGGATTAACGCAGCCATACCAGTGTCTGATATACCCATTAATTCAAGCGCTGCATCTCGTGCTTCTGGTGACATGTCAGATAAAGCATATCTCAAATCATTGATGACATCCATTGCTGGTCGGGCGTTACCCTCAGCATCGTGGAATGCAATCCCTAAATCTTGCATAGCTTGGTTGTTGTTACGACATGCACTAGCTAGATCGTCAAACATAGCTCGCATGGCGGTACCTGCTCGGGCGCCTGTTAGGTTCATGTCAGCCATTAGCGCTGTCATAGTTGTTGCGTCCTCTAAGCTGATTCCATATCGGTTGACTGCTGATGCAGCATTCTGCAATGTCTGTTCTGTGTCATTGATAGATGCATCGACTGTTTTGTTAGCACTCGTCATCATATCAGCAACTAGTGTAGCGTCTTCTGCTTCTTTATTAAAAATATTGAGAACACTCGTTACTCGACCAGTAGCTTCTGCTAAATCCATATTAGCTGACTGAGCTAGTGCAATAGCACCAGGTAGTGCTTCATAGATTTGCACGGCATCAAAGCCAGCAAGACCCATTTGAGCCATAGCTTCCGCCACTTCGTTGGCATTAAAGATAGAGTTACGACCCCAATCCCTTGAGGTCGCTTCTAACCTTTCTAATTCTTCGCCAGTCGCTCCCGTGGTGGTGGCAACTTTGGACATAGAATACTCAAAAGTTGCAGCAGCGGCAACACTTGCTGTTCCAATTGCAACGATTGGTGCTGTTACTCTCCTAGTGAGGTTAGCTCCTATATTTTGAAACTCTTTTCCGACACGGTCTAAATCCTTTGAGGCATCCCTGACCTTTCTGTTAAAATCGTTCATGGCTTTATTGAAACCTGTGAGATCCCCATTTATTCGTACTACTAAACTCATATGGTAGCCACCTCCTGATTAAAAATCAATCGGCGCTCTGCTTCTGCCTCTTCTACTGTTTTCACAGTTTTGGATTTTGACTCATCAAACAATTCAATAAACTTAGCATTTTTCTTTCTATTTGGATGCGTGTTAGTTAAAGCGTTTAGCATCGCATGCCATAAGAGCTTCACTTCCATTATTTCTTTTTCAGATGAAAGTTCTATCGCTTTAGTTAATTCCGCTACAGTTAGTTCTCCAATGTCGTAAGCAGATAATTTTAAATTAGCTATTCCCAGTGGAATGAAATCTCGAAAAAACACTACTTTTTTGTCACTTTCTTCAAATTTGCCTTCATTTTCTGGTTTCCCATCAGACTAACCATTTCATCTTCTAAAAGAGCTGTGAACTCATCCATCCCGCTTTCTTCGATGTAAGATGTCATGAGATCACCAGATCTTTCTGCATCATGTTTTGCTCCACCACCAACTAATCCACTATGGAACATAGTACGCATATCTTTAATTGACATCCCGTCATCACCTAAGTTTGTAAGTGACTTTCCTGATATTTCTTCCCAAAGGATCATTTGATTAATATTTAGTTTAAAAACAAAATCTTTGTTCTCTATATTAATTACTTTCATTATTTAGTACCTCCTGCTGGTGTTACTTTTGCAGTTTGTGCTTGCATTGCTTGAGGACTTGCCCCTCTTACATCAGTCAATTCTCCATCGCCTTCAAATTCAGCAGAGTATTCTACTAAGCCATCGCCTGCATATTCTAGTGGAAAATCTGTAATGATAGCCTTGCCTGACTGGACACGGCTGAATTCACTTCCATCTTCCCCTTCGATCAGTACATCAACCGCTCTGCCTTCATTGAACGCTGTAAGCAGAGTGTTGTACGCTTCTTCATTTTCAACGTACAGGCCATCACATGAAATACCCCAGTTTTTTAGTCCTGCTACTTTTCGTTCCCATCCTCTACTATTTTTAGTAGTGGCATCAATTGTGGCAGCACTTCTTGACAAGCTCGCTGATTTTTGACCAGCTAGCACTCGCTTAGTTGCCCCATCTAAAATTTTTACAAATACTTCTCTACCTCTAACATGTTGTTCCATTTAACGAACCTCCTGAATTAAAATTTCAAAGGTCATTTGACCTTCGATTATTCCTGTTTCTGTTTCTTCGATGGCAACATGTGCCACCTCACTTTTTAAAACAAAAACACCTTCTATCTCCATTTCTTGGGACAAAAGGTGTTCTATTTTTTCCGTTATGCAAAACATTTCTTCTTTTCCGTCAAAATTACTGTACGCTTGAATCGACTGGGTTACACAACGACCATCCGTCGTTTTCGTTCGATGTGGTACTGACTCTATAGCTCCAAGATAAATATAAGGCTTCGGCACATCTTCACTGATAGTGTCACCTACCCAATATCCCTCTTCCTCGAATCCTTCATTTAGAACTTCAAAAACCTTTGCTTGAACATCAGATAATTTCATTTCTTTCGGCAATCCTCCTTAACTTCCCACTAAACTTTCCTTCCTCTTGTTGCGCCGCTGGCCGAATGTATGGACTCGCTGGCATCTTCCCACGGTTCTTTCCAAACCTAGATACTGGTCCTGAGCGTTGGCCTGATCCGTCCTCTACTAAATGACCATGATGACCACCTTTAGCGTTCCTGGCATGTACGGTTTTAGCAAATCCCGTTGGCACCTTAGCCCGACGTGAAGTATCCTTAACGGTGATTGACCGTTTGAGACGCTTGGTTTTAGTACGGACATTAGCACGAGCTTTATTCTTGATTGAGTTTGCTGACTGCTTAATTGCTTCTTTAACTTCATTTTCAACTTTAATGTTATATCGCGAAGCTCTGATTACAGCATCTTCAACGCCATCAAGATTAATATTTAAATTCATACTCTCACTTCCTCGAACACTCCTTGACGCTTTGTACACGTCAGTTCAATAAAGTCACCTGTCACATACGTCCGGATGATCGTGTAATAAGATTCGTCATGCAGCAGGACCCTTTCGTCTCGGTATTCTTCTTTGTGGATTTTAAAAACTTTTCGTGCTTCAAAACCACTCTGGTAAGCTGTGTAAAATTCTGTCATCCTTACCGATTTTTCATCAGCAAAGACTTCTCTTTCCTCGTCAACTTTAGAACCAACTCCCCCTGTTCTGGTCCTTTCTTCGATTATTTTTATAAGAGTGATCACTTCTTTAAAAATAAGTCATCACCCCCAAGTGCTAATTGTATTTTCAACGAATTGTACGAACGGCTATGAAATTCCATCATTCTCACGTCTGATCCTTCACCTGGGAAATTAGCGCCACAGTAGTGTATAATTGCACGATCTAACAACTCATTATTTCCCGAGTAAATTATTTTTCTTGTGACTCCTGCTGATAGCAAATCCATCTTACAGGAATCAATAAGCGGCAGGATCACCGCTTCATCAAACTTCGCATGTGTCATGCGCAGTGATCCTTTTACCTTATCTAAGATTTGCATTTATCTCACCTTTACTTTTCAGCTTTTTGAGTGGTTGGAGTAGCGCCACCTTTCTTTAAGATCGAGAAGGCTTTGGTATCCACAACCCCACCATCTGCAATTCCATATAATGTGTGACGAGTGAAGCGTTGTTTTGCCACCACATCGTTGTATACGGTAATATCTTGATTAATGTTGTAGCGTAATCCTTCTGTGAAGTTCGCTAACATGATCACACCATCTGGCAATTCAGCAGCCTCTTTTACAACTCTACCGAAAATGCGTCCAATGGTTTGGCCTGTCACGTCGTGAATCAAGATTGGACGCCCATTCTTGTCAACGATGTTTGCTAATTCGTCCCATACGGTCGCATCATTTGCGTAAATGGTAGACCCTGAACGGTACGGTGAATGCAACTTTTTCATTAACGTTGTCAAATCTTTATACTCCAAGGTTGTGTAGTTTGAAATTTGATCTGTCCCATTTTTATTTAATTCTGTAATGATTCCTAAAGGCTGTGGTGGGTGGTTCTCTCTTACCCCTGCACCTTCCCAAACAGCATTGGATAATGCAACACCTAGTTTATTTGCAAGCTCACTTTCAATAAACGGGATAAATTCTGCACGGCTCATTGCATGCATCTTAAATGATACTTCAACCGATTTAGAAATCTCACACCCGTCCAGCGTTAGTTCACCAAATTTAAATTCAGTTGTTTCAACCGCCTTACGGTTCTTCCCGCTTTCTGTATCGTCATACCATGTTTTGGTATCTGTAGAACCCTTCTTCTTTTGATAAGTTAATCGGCCCTTGACACGAGTCTTCGGAGCATCAGCCCACATCGGAAATAGCTCCTCTACTCGTTTCCAAATTCCTCTTGCAAGTGTAGTTGGAATTAAAATTTCTGTAGTTTCTGTCGTGTGTGTACTTGCATTTACTTCTTCCAATAAAGCAGTTTGCTTAGGTGTAGCAACTCTACGCATGTCATCAATAAATGCGTTTAAATATTCAGTTGATGCAGTAGGGTCTTTTTCATCTTCCTCGGTATCGATATTACCTGTACTTCCCAAACTCTCAGCTAAAACATGACCATTATTAATCGCTTCTGCCGTTGCTAATGCAGCAGCACGTGCGGTGTCTGATCTTGCTTCTTCATCATCCAAGAACATAATTTCAGCCTTAATTTTCTTGTTTAGCTCCTCAACTTGAGCAAGAATTTCATCAGCTTTCTCTTGGACGCCCGCCTCAACATGAGCTTTCCCTTCTTTGATTAACTCTTCTTTTTGTGCATAATATTCTTTTAACATTTGACATTCCTCCAAATTAAAAGTCGAACATGTATTTGCTCGACCAATCCTTTTTATTTTTTGATACCTCTTCTTGTGCTGAGTTTTTTTGCAATGCTTCTGGCACTTCAATGTACTCCGACGCTGCAAAAGCCTCTGCTTTTTTATTACTGTTTTTCTTAATGTTGAAAGTTTCAACTGCTTCGTCTACCGTTAGCCATGTGTCCTTTCCAGAATCAAAGTTTGCTTCAACTTTTGACCAGTCACCTCCCTCTGCCATCCGACTCTTATAGACAATCTTCATTGACTTGTTGAGCGATCTTAAACTTTCAGCATACTCTTCTGCTTGAGCTACGATTTCATCAGCTTTACCTAGATTGAATAAACCACCCCAGGCTTGATGATACATCCACGAAGCACCATTTGACATATAAACCTCGTCACAGGCAAGTGCAATCATCGTCGCAATTGATGCGCATAAGCCATCGATGTGTGCAATTGTTCTTCCGCTATGTCTTGATAAGAGCGACGCAATTGCCTGTCCTGCGAAAACTTGACCACCTCCCGAATTGATGTACACATTTACATCTTTATTTCCCGCTTCTGCCAAAGCTTCACGAATCACCTTCGGGGCTACTATTTCAGACCCTCGCTCTTCGTCCCAACGAGTTTTTTCTTTTCGAATATCTCCGTAGATGTACAACGATATAGCCCCATCACTTTCGCTCCTGACCTCGAACGTTTCTTTCATCTTTATCACCCCCTTTCGTGGTAGTTTCAACACCATCAAGAACATCCTCTGTTGATCCATACTCTCGCCTGATGATGAACGTTTGACCATCCATGTCCCCCAAGTTTAAGATTTCCTGATACTTTTCGATACTTAACACACCTCGGTCAAGCAACTGAACCAACTGCATCTTTGTTTTATTACTCGCAAACACCAAATCTGAGCTGTCAAATAGTATTTCATTTTCCTCAGCTTGCTCCCGCTTCGTGAAAATTCCATCAGTAAATGCATTGGTTAAAAGCATCGCCAATGGCTCCATCTCTGACGCAAACCATGAAGCAAATTCATCCTCGGTGAATTTATTAGTGACAATTGCTTCATTGACACCAATCAAATTCCAAACCCGTTCAACGAATTGTTTCTGCGTGGAATTTTCTGGCATATAAATTCGATTCCCATTTTTCACTTGCACCAAATCAAATTTTGCATCTACCCCGGCTACACCGCCATTTTCTTCATTTGAAAGAGCCTCCGAGACTTTCTTAACTTGCTTTTCTAAATCCTCTGGTCTGATTGAGTTATTAAACTTAGCGATCCATTTTATTAAAAAGTTATTCTTAACAGCATGTCTTATCCCTTGGTCCGTGATCGTGATGCACTCCATTACATCTTTAAGGACTTCTGCTGGAGACTCTCCGAAGAAATCATCAGTATAGAAGTCATCTCTGACGTGGATAAGCTCACTATAGGGTAAAGTAGATGTAGTCCCATTCCCCCAGTAAAATTTAAGGTAAATGTTTTGTTCCCTATCTTTTTTCGCCTCTACCGCTGTTGGTAAAAGCGGAATCAGGCCCGTCAGCTTTTTCCCTTGGTAACGTTTGTGAATAAATAGATTCCCATTGATCTTTAAACTTGTTAGCAACTTACGTTGCATCTCTTGCATTGACATTATTTCATTGGGCCGTCGTAGTAAAAAACATACTGCTCCGTCTTTTACTTCTGACCCTTTCAACATGTGCCTTGGTATCAATTTAGAACCATGGATTCCATACGGCCTTACTGCCGACCTAATCAAATCCGATTTATACAATTCACCTCCGTACGAAAAAAAACCGTTCGACGTTGTCTGCATCATTTCTAGTCGATAGGTTTCTTTTGTTGGTTCTCGTTTTCTTATAAAGATTTCTTTTAGTCCCACTTCATCACATCCTTTAAATCATTTGGTCAAACTCTTCGGCATTGTCTAGGTATACAACCATAGCGTTTAACATGCATGCCAAACCATCAATCTTTTTAGCATTATCGGTCCCCTTGATCGGCTGGATATTTCCGTTTTTGTCAACGTCTACTTGCGTGTTTCCAATGTGGATTTTGGTTATAGGGTTATTGTTGTAGATGATCTTTTTGTTTTCAAATGCTTTTGCTAAGTAGTGCATTGGCGCCGAGAGTGTCTTCTTTCCTTGGATAACATTTGCTAATGTCTCACTGCCAAATTCATTGCTCATATTTGCAACGAAGAGCGTGGAACTCCAATTATCATAACCCGTTTTGTAATTATAAACGTCGTTTTCTCTCTGCATTTCAACAAACCAGCTTATCACATCCGATTGATCGACCATGTTCCCAGGACAAATTCTTAAATAACCTTTCTTTTTCCAAACTTCCAGTGGCATCTTCTTACTTAGATTTTCGTACGTCCCTTCTGTGATCCAGTACATGTGTTCGAAATAAAAATTGTCGTCATTTGGCTTTCTCATTAGGCAACACGCCGAGGTCCAGTCATTAGATTTAGACATATCAGCGCCACCAATAAAGTATCTGAACTCCATATCTGATAACACGAAGGTCATTTCATTGTTGTACTGATCGAATTGTAACCAAGCCACAGATGACGAAGAACGCACGTTAAAATACTTGGTTAGGAAATTTGGCAACTGGGTGTTGTCCTTCAACGCTTTCTTGTATTTGTTCATTAACGTAGCGAGTTTCACCGTCACATTCAACATTGGGTGACACATCGCCCACATTTCTGGCTTATGGATGTTCTTTTGTGGATCATCCAGCTCGTAGATGATGTCAAGAGTCCTATTTTCCTCATCGTCATCTTCTTTTAAGCGACCTTCCGCTTCCTGGTATACCATGTCAAAAGCTGATCCCCTAACAGTTCCCATCGTAGAAATAGCTAGGAACATAGGTTGTTCACGTGCTATCTGACTATCTTTCAATACATCGTATAGGTTAACGTCATTCCAGGCGTGTAATTCATCAGCACTGATACAGCTTGCGTTCAACCCGTCTAAGCTATGAGAATCAGAAGCCAAAGGTCTGTAAATCCCTTCTACTGCATCAAAAAAAACCTCCAACTTTGTTGTCCGAATTTCTTTCCAGAGTCCAGGAGATTTTTTAATCATTTTTCTTGATTCATCATAAACAATCGTGGCTTGCTTATATGTTGTACCGGCAGTATACAATTCAGGCCCCATCTCGCCATCAGCAACTAAATGGTAGATCATCAGACATGATGCTAATAATGACTTCCCACTTTTCCGTGGGATAAATAGCACCAGTTCAGTATACTTTCGTAAGCCGGTTTCACGATCAACAAAGCCGTACAAAGCACAAATCAAAGCTTTTTGCCACAACTCAAGTGTTACAGATTTACCGGCCCATTTGCCTTTGCTATGCTTACAAAAAGTTTCAATGAAATCTATAACAAATAGTGCTTTTTCGTCATCATAAACCCATCTACTTTCACCTTTTTCAGACTTAGCGAGCATCTGGATTAGTTTATCATAGCTACGCCGCACTTTCTGGTTGACCAACACTTCCCCCGATAGCATCTGTTCATGATATTGTTCTATGTAGTTCACATTAGCCCCCCCTCCTCTCTTTGATGAACTTAGCTAATTCTGATTCTACGTCTTTAGCAGTATCCTTCGGTAAAAAATCTCGCATTTGCTTCATGCTAGACTGGTAAAGCTTAACAGCTTGCACGTATGCCTCGTATTCACTAGACATCTTTTTCCCCCACTGGTTGGCACCATTCTTGTACTCCTCAGTTACCCCATGAACCAACACATGTTCACCAAGGTCTTCGATTTTAACACGGAGGTAGGCGAGGTTATTAAGGGTCAAATCCAGCATATTTATGGTATCTTTTTCCACGTTTTCATAGCCTTTTATCAACTTTTCGACTCTATTACGTTCTTTTTTGATCCGCTTTTTCTTCTCTTCAACATTACTCATGCCATGCCTCCTTTCTATATTTATAGCTACACCCGATACCACACCCCCTACAGAATTTCATTCTGTATATTTTTGCACCTCTGTCTCGTGGTTTTAGCCCGACGCCCCCACAGCGCCGACACGGGGGCGCTCCGTCCTGCACACCGACGCACACCAGACGCCCTCCACGACCCACGATCAGTCGCACGCTTGACGCAATACCAGCAATGTTGACGCATTACTTGCGTGATCACACAATCAAATCATTTACGATCATATCAAACTCTCTTCCTTCACTTCGTTTGTTCTTCACAATTTCATTTCCAACAATTGCCAGCGACTTGTCGATCATTTTTCTACTCGGTTGACCTCTTATTTCTCCATGTTCGTGTTCGTGGCACTCTCTACATACCGCTTCAAGGTTGCCCCACCCCAAGGCTATGTCTTGATCATTGATGTTAGTAGGCGTTAGGTGGCGTCGGTGGTGCAGTATCTCGGCTGGTGTAGGTAGCGGACACCTCTCGCATTCCCACCCTACGTGTGTCATATATGCATGTCGTGTCTGCTTCCAGGCTTTGGAATTATAAAATTTAACGGCCCATGGCTTAGGCAAAGGACCCATCCCTCTTAAGTGGTGTAGTAGGTCGTAGTGGTGGTGTGCTAGGCGCCATGGGTGTACTCTTCTTTCAGTCGGTCCATGATCACTCGGGCCTTTTCTTCTAATTCTTTTAGTTTCTTCTTGGCAACTTTTCTTGTTTGGGGACTATTCAAGCGAGCCTGCCATAGTTCTCTTTCTTTCTCAAGTTCGAAAACTTCTTTGTTTTTTACAAAACCGACATATTCTTTTTCACATTCTAGGCAAGTAAAGTAAGTAACTACTCTGTCATCTTCCAATTGTCGTTCTTCTGGTTTCCATTCAAAATGCACTTCGCACTCGTCACATTTAACTTTCATTTGATTCACTTCCTTCACTTTTCTTTTTAGGCGGTACTGCTATCGTATAACTCGGAGATGGAATTACAAGTGACTTTTCACTTCTTGCCCCAACAATTACACAACTAAATGCAATCAATGCCATCAGCAGTCCTAGCCCAATCAGTCCAATTATCATTAAATCACCTCATCTATTTTTAAACGTAAAAAAAGACTACGTATGAGTAGCCTCAATTCTTCCAGTCTAAAGCTCGCTGGACTAAAAATTCATTATAGTGGCGAAATAGCTTTACTAGTATTCCATTCCGCCTGCGCTTCCCGACGCACTAAGCTATCAGTCACGCAAGATGTAGAGCCGCAGCAATACACCTCATTTAGTTTTTTGTACTGTCGTGCAAACTTTGGGATTTGCACCCTATACGGGGTCTTAAGTCCCGTACCCACTCAGTTCGTTTGCATATAACAAAGCAATGGTTACTAGTACACTACTTTGCTTATTGGTCGTTATCCTTACTTAAAGGAGATGCAGACGACAGGACTCGAACCTGTTCTAGCATACCTATTAGGCTGAGAGCTTCCATTAGTCCGCCTGCATATTTAAGATGTTGATCATCGCGCTGCAACACTACAACACCTTTAGGGCCAATAAAGGCTTCGCAAAAGGACCTGCACTAGCAGGATCATATAGCGCAAGATTAGAGTCGCGAACTCTGGCTACACCAACCTAGTTAACATCTTGCATGTACGGAAACGGTGAAGTTAGCACCGTCTCGTTGTATGTTCACTATCATTAAACATGATTGATTTGTAATCTTATCGGAGGCCGAACTCCGTTTGTGCATAAGAATACAGTACTATACTAGCACATGATGGTGTAGTCATGTGTAGCGAGTTTTTTGTTATGTTCGTTAATTACGCGAGTGATAATATTCTCAATTTCTACACGGTGGTAACCTATTTCATCGCCTACAACATGCGAATACTGTACATGTGTTTGATCGCCTCTAATATACTTTTCCTCAAAGATCCTCATATGTTTAGGGTTTTCGAGTGTACCAATAAACTTCTCGATATCGTCTTGGATTCTCAAAGCCGTTACGTATTCGTTCCAATATCGTTCAGCTACTGTGTCTATTAATTCAACTACTTGGTCAAAACCTTGTTTATTACTAGCTTTCGGCATATCATCATAATTAACACTCAAACTGTCTTTTTTACGCATAAGACCTTCCCATTCGGTGTATGTCTCTTCTGCTCTTTTGGCCCAGTGTTTATAGGATTCTAGATAACGTCTAGTGATTGGTTTAGTCACTCAACCACCTCTTTCCCGAAGTAAATTTCGTACGTATCGTCAATATCTATAACTCGATGATATGCGCCTACCTTATCCATAAACTTTGTCAAAGAGTCGATCTGACCAATTGTAAATGCGTACACAACACCGATAGAGTTATTTCTAACAATTTGGCGGATGTAAGATTTGTATGTCGCTAAATATTCATCGATTTCATTCTTCATCATCCTCTGTTACCTCCTCCCATCCAATTAGATCCGTCACCACACAACCGTAACTTTTACCATCTGTTGGTATCGTTTGGATGTTTTGTGCCACCAGCCCATCAAAATCATGACATTTGTACGCCTCGCTGGATCTTAACCTGATGTATGTTTGCATCGTTTTTGGGCAGTAACAACAGAAAACAACTAAGTTATTTTCAAAAAGCGTCATAATCTCCCTCCTTAATGGATCTGATCAGCCAATTAATTTCATCAAGATTTCTAATCTGTTCTAACCTTTGAAGTATTGCTTTTTTGTTTAACTTCTTCTCTTGCATCTGATGCTTTTCTGGATGGGTTTCCATATACTTTTCAAACCTCTTCCGACAAGCAGGACAAGCTACAAGGAATATATACTCTAATCTCGTCCTCGATGACGCTACTCCAAAGTCATATGTTTCCATCTTTTGCACTGGTACGTCGCAAAGTTCACATTCTAAACCCATCCTTCATCCCTCCTGTCATTCTTCAAGAAATTCAATCAATTCTTTTCGTGATTCAAAAGACTTGTATTCTTTTATCTCAGCGCACGAATGCCATACCCTTACCTCGTAAACATCATCCATAATATTGTGCCAAGCATCTCTTACTTTTCGGGTTTCTTTTAGTAGTTTCTTAAGTCGTTCTTTTGAATAATCTTTTTTCATCTGCACTTCCACCTCTACCTCCTAATTCTCCGAAAAACCTCTTTGTTTGTCAGTAACCCAATTGTTATAACATAAACATCCTTTGTCTTGACACTCTCAATCAATACATCACCTTCAGCATTGATTTCCATAAACTTAAATTTATCACCAGCAACTATACATTTAAATTTTTCTCCGCCATAAAGTTGCATTGGTTACACCTCCATCAGCTCAGAATTATCATGAACATTTCCAACAATCTCACTAATGTCACCAATAAAGCTGAGTGATTCTATACGATATCTTGACCTCATCTTACAAATCGCTTCCCATTTTGCTTTCGGCTCGTTCCAATAAACTTCGTACACATCCCCAAAACCCCCTTTAACATGTCCCCCTCAAAAATCAACTTACCGTTGCTATCTTTTATCCCTGTACATTGACCGATGGTGTTAGGGTCTACATCGCTACCATAAATATGGTAAACAGTCCCATGGTTGACTGTGTTGTTAATTCCTAGATGACCTATTAAAAAGCGTCCAGACATCCCTTGCCCTCTATATAAATATCTATCCATCATCTGCCTCCACATATGTAATCTTCATTTTTTCAAACATCAACTGCAAGCCCTCTTTATCAGCTTCCTCTTTGGTATAACCGCATATTTCCAAGGCTTTCGAAACTATGTTTTGTGTGATCCTTTCGGTGAAGATATACACTTCGCCTAAATATGCTTTAATGCCAAACTGATGCTTGAATAGCGTTACTTTGTATGGTGTTGTGTTTAAATCTCCATCCATCAAAACCACTCCTTATAAACAATCGTCTCTATCACAAATCCATTGGCTTTTATGCGAATTTGAAACCTCGACAAACGACATTGTCGTCTTTAAGTAATCTTTGCCGCAGTAATGACAGGCTTTGTAGCAGGCATCACCTAATGCTTCGCTTAAAGTGTCACGCAATTTTATCGCTTGTTCTCGGTCAAATTCATAAAGATATGAAAAATTCATTGTTTCTGGCAGCTCTTGTGGCTCGTGATTGAAAACAATAGCGATTTTCGGGCAGTATGGTGGATGTTCACATCCCCATACACCAACATTTCCGCCTGATGCTTCATAAATCAAATCTTCCATTTTAGCCCTCCTCTAACCATGCGTTGCCATTGATACTATGAAGCAGAAGATATAGTCGTTTATAATCATGCTCGTTTGCCCCCATCACTTCGCCAATGTCGTCTTCTATGGTTTCGATTATATACCCCAGCAAGAGGTCTCTATCAATGCTTAATAAGTCAACCTCTGCTTCAACTGTAGCTGTGTACATCCTCTATTCCTCCTTAAAATGGTAAATCGTCATCTGAAACATCAATGGTCTGATTATCGCTATTCGCAGCTCGCCCAAATTCGTCATTGCCAAACATCATGTTCGGGTTCTGTTGATCATTTGTTGCTTTAGGCTCTAAAAACTGTACGCTCTCTGCAATTACATCTGTTGTAAATGCTGTTGCGCCATCTTGCTTTTGATAAGATCCCGTTTCAATACGTCCTTCAACGCCGATTAATGATCCTTTCTTCAAAAACTTCGCCATGTTTTCTGCTTGTGCACGCCATGCACGATATAAAATCGGCTTTGCGCTCCCCCGACTCTTTATCTGCAAACTGTCTGTTGATCGCTATTCTAAACCTTACGTTAGCTATATTGTTCGTAGTATACTTTAGTTCAGGATCAGCACATAACCTGCCGACTCCTACAAATCTATTAATCATGCTACCATTCCTCACTCACTATGTATTTTTCTATGAAATCAAATAAGCTTTTCGTGTCGCCTTTATGTTTTGCTTTGTGAAAAGCTATCGACTTCAATTGCTTTCTTAGCAAACCTAGTCTATTTTTCGACTCTTGCTTCCAACAACTTATCAGCTTGTTGTGTTCTCGGACTATAGATAGCCAAACCTCCTCTAACTCATCAAGTTCTAAATCGCGTATGTACGCTATTCTATCTCCCTTGTCGATATAGGTCATATCCATTTCTAACCCTCCTCTAAGTGGTGCTTGAAATTCCTTCCGAAAATCCGTAACCAATCTTCGTCAGGGTAATGTGTTTCAAAGGCAATTTGCGCCTTTGCTCGTAACCTTCTGTCGTTCTCCCTGTTATGATGTACGCCGTTCGGCGGCTCGTTATGGCAATCATGACACAGCGGAGCGATTAAGCCGTATTTCTCGCTCTTTTTTTTGTTTGATGCTGGCATAATGTGATGGCACTCAATCCAGTGATATGAGTCACATATCATGCACGATTCAAAATCATCCGTTAATATGCTGAAAAGAGACATTAATTCCCTCCTATGCCATGCTGTCTCCGAATCTCATCAAACCTAGCACGGGCTTCTTTATCTTCTACCATTGACGGTTTTATTTCTTCCTTACCAAACCATTCTGGCACTGGTTCTAATCTTTTTTTGCTAACATTCCCGCTTCTGGTCGGAGTGGTGTTTTGCTCTTTCAATGGGTATACACTCTTCCAGGCACTCAGTGTAGCAAGTTCAAGCATTTCAATCTGCTCTTCTTTTGTTTTTCCGTATTTAGATAATTTGTTTAGTAGTAGCGTAACTGCTTGTTTAGTTTTAATTCGGTCCTTTGGTGGCATGTTTGATCTCATTTCTAAGTAAGCCTCGATTGCTTCTTTTAAATCCGGATAATCTGTGTAATAGTCAATCGCTTCTTTGATTTCGTTAGGAATTGACTCTTTCTCGGTTATCTTTTTAGCAATATGTACTTTTAGACTTACCCCGTTAGCCTTAGCCTCTTTTAGTCGCAACTTACGCTCTTCCTTAGCTGTGCTTATCTTGCCAAATACTTCAAACGCTTCGGGATAGTCTTTTTCTTCTGTCCACACTATGTACACGATTGTTCACCCCTTTGAGCTTTAACCTCTGACTTCAACATATCGTTAATCTTACTTGCAGCCTTCTCGGCCTCCTCCTCGATAAGCCAGTAGTTTCCATTTTTATAACAATCATTTGTCATCTCAGAAAAGACTTCTTCACGGAAACAAACAAATGCGTACCCATGCATATGAATCGATACTACGTAGAACGTTTGACCGTACTCGGCACGTTCAAGTTCTTCAATACCAAGCAGGGCATCATTCACTTTCATCAGCTCTTTATCTAATACATCGATGTGAAATTCATAAGCCTTCACTGCAGCCTTCTTTGTCCCAAGTTGTAGCTTAGTTTTTTTTCTCTGCTCTTCCAAATCACGTCTTTCACTTAATAATTCATCTTTCGTCATTTCCATCTATACAAACCTCCATCCCCAACTATCAAAATCAGCCAGCCTCTCTTCTAAAAATTTTTGTATTGATTTATCCTTTTTAGGGTTAAATCCAAGCTCGGCGAGGGTGTAGGTCACTGACTCGCCATCGAACCAAACTACTATTTCCCGCTTCAACATATCACTCAATCTCCTACACATCCATTAGTTTAAATTCCCACGTTATGGCATTTGTCAAATTTAGCCATTTCCCGCACTTGGTTTTAATAGTTTGATGACAACTCCAATCCAACTTATCCATTCCTTGTCCTACTCTAAACTTTTGCCGATTCCCCATCGACCACATTACTACTATGAAAAGATCAACTCTTTTTTCCTCATCTCCATGACTTAGTCTTTTAAATGCATCCTCAAATCTAAGGTCCTCTTTTATCATCTTCTTGCCTCCATCAAATTCTTATCCGCTGATTTCTTTTCTCCTGCATCCGAGCATAAACGTAAAATAGCCCGTTGTATTCGTTGTAACGCACCTCACAGCTTTTAAAGTCGTGATTACAGTATTTCTTTTCTAAGACCTCTTGGATGCTACTTTGGTCTCTAGCCATCCCAAGGACGTCTTTTTTTCTAAACTTTGTCTTATTGACTCTCACTTCCGGCTTTTCGAGATGTTGACTACTATCCCAAAGGCGCTCACCTTTCCCCTCTTCAACATCCTCATTCGAATACTCTGGATAGATTTCTCGATCTTTGCTCATATATTTAGCAAGTGCGGTAAGGTCTTCATCACCATGGCACTTGATACGCTTAACATCGCTGTAGCCATGTTTCCACTTAACGGCCACATCGGACGGCTCCAGGTCATTATCCATGATAAAGTGGATATGCCATCTCCCTTTTGGCGTTTGCTCCAGAACATAGATATACTTTGCATTTTCAAGGCCTAACCTCTTTCGCTTTCGGTTAATGCTCAATATTGCGTTTTTAAACAGCCGACGCACATCTTTGATTGATTCTGGATTTTCCTCGAACGTCCAGGTACCCCAATAATCACCAGCTTTGAAATTGCAATGAATGAGGCGCTCAAGATACTTTTTCGCGTTACGCCTATTGAGATTACGCTGCTCTTTTCTCGTAGGCTTCTTTTTTACGACTGTTTCGTTAAAATGATCACCAAATCCTTTGCGAAAGTATGGATACATCTCAATCTCAAACTGATTTCCAGATTTGATCGTCTTGGTGGCATACCCTAGACCAAATGCTTTGTGAGCTTCTTTAAAATCACTAGCATGAAATTCCAATAACCTATCTCGAAAAGTTTCTTCGTAATTATAATCAAAAAGACTTAGTTGGTTTTTATGGATGCCTCTTTTTTTGCTTCTCACACTTTACTAAGTCCTCTCTATTTATTTTTATGTGTCCCACTTGTTAATACCCTTAACAAGCTTCCCATAGGCCCGCTTTGACCTTTTAAAACAAGCGCAGTTGTGTCGCTTGCAAAATTTTATCAATTCTCTGATTACCAACCTGACTATAAACTTCGCTTACTTCAAATCCAATAAATTGTCGTTGCAAGTTAGTACATGCTACACCTGTCGATCCAGTACCACTGAAAGGGTCTAAAATTACCCCACCACCACCTGAACTGTTGTTGATAAAAATTTCTAGCAAATTAACAGGCTTCTCAGTTGGATGGGTCATACTATTAACGTCAACCCTCTGGCAATTAATAACATCTGGTATCCTCTTTTTTAATTTATGTCGCCCTTTATGACCAAATAAGATCAGCTCGTGTTTCGGCGCATACGCCCCTGTCAAATCGCCACTACCATGATTGTTTTTGTTCCAAATGATAATATTTTTGAGTTTGAACCACTTTTCAAATTCTCGTTTAAAGAAGTCGACGTGATGTCAAGAACAGAACATATATATGGCAGTGTCGTTTTTAAGCACACGATGTGACTCTTTGAGAAAATCTTTAATCAATTCGTGACCGTCAACATCACCCTCTATCTTTTCAAACTTATCAATCCTCCTGGAGGATTGATAATCCATCAAATATGGTGGGTCGGTTACGATCAAATCTACACTCTCACTTTTTATTTCTTTCATTCCACTAATACAGCATTGATTTTTTATCATACATAAGCTCCTACGATACTTGTTTTAAAAACTTATCAACAAAGTACTGTTGGCCTTTTCCAGTCACCTTGGTCGTCCTGGTTATTTTAAAGCCAGACGTGTTCGAGGCATATACAGATTCTTTGATTTCGAATAGTTTCATTTCCATCGCACGTTGAGTCGGTATGTTCTCTGACCCCGATCTCATCAGAAATCCATTCTGTCGCATCCATTCGAATAGTCGCCTTGCCCCCATCTCTATACCGTTCTGTTTCAAAATCTTTGCTAAGTCGCCAATTAGGATAGTATCTTTACTGGCACTCACTGCATCTGCAAACTGTACTTTTGGAGCGTTATGAATGATGGTTCTTTCAAGTTCAAGGCGCTTTTCTTGCTCTGCTTTTAGATTAGTGGCAAGCTTAATCAAGGTATCTGGATTTAGTAGCACATCTTCGATCTTTTCTGGCGTTAGGTAGCCACCATGTCTACGAACATCCTTTAAAATATTCTTCACTTGCTTCTTAAACTGTTTAGCGATTGGTTTCCGTGATTGCATCAGCACTTCATATAAACCATCTTCTGTTAGGGTCCACATTTCTTGCATTCCACCAAGGGTGTAAACATTACTTACACCCTTTTCATCTTCATCAACACTCTGAAGCATCATTCTTGGATTACTGTGCTCAATCCACTCTGCCACGTCTTTAGCGAGGAAAATTGGTGCCTCAGAAGTTCCATAAATGTTCATTTGTAATCCTAGTACACTTCTTGTTTCTAAAACTTGCAACTCTTCTTTAATCACTCTGGCAGACCTCCTCTAACATTTCACTTAAAATTTTCTTAGCAATTTCAAACGATCGGGGGTCACGATAACTAACACGTACGCACTGGCCGCCTTTCAACATCCTATAAACTACAACCTCGAAACCTTCAACATCGATAAATCTAATGTCAATTAGAAAATCCCTACATTTTTCTTTGACTTCAATTGCCAGCTCTACAATTTCACAAATCTTGCCTAACATGCTAACGACTCCTTTAAGAGCTTTTGTTGCTCGTAGTAGTATTTAAGCCTAGCTTGAGGCAAAGTTATCTCGACCGTGTAATCCAAATTCACTTTATAATCAAACACTAACTCTTCCGCTTGTGCATCCAGCAACGGTCCAATAAAGTTCATCGCTGGTGCATGAGGGTCGACGTCAAATTTCAAAACATTTGGTCGTTCTGGAGTCCACCCCTTTGTAAATTTCTCTATCATGCGAATAACATCAATCATTTGCATAACTCTCCTTCCGTGTGCTATAATAACGGTAATAACTTTTTTCTTATGCGCTCTCTTGGCTCTGCAAAGCCTCTGAGTGCTTTTTTACTTTTGTCCGCATTCGACCATCACCATCTATCGACCAATGATACTCATATCCATCTTGTACATAGATGCTAGAGCGGTCACTAGCCTTACAAGGTGTACCAACATCTTGCATCAAATCAATGACTGCTTGCGATACATGTAGCTTTCCGCATGGTGTAGATAAGTGTGACATCTTAATCACCTACCTTTTTCATAATTTCTTACCTGCTCGGCAATAATTTCTGAGTCGCTGCGTTCACGTGGCATTACTACTAGTGCGCATATTACAATTAACACGACTACCAGCAGTACCGACATTGTAAAACTAAACATTTAATCACCCCTTTTCTAACCATTCAAACCTTCGTACAACAATGTTCCACCTGAATACCTAGAGTATAAATTAACCTCAACTTCATCGTCTTTTGTAGTCTTTTTAAAATGTCTTTCAGCATCTCGTTTATTTGCATAAAAAGTCAGTTCGACCCTATCTGCAAATTCACCCTCTTTTGGGCGCTCTTCTACGATGTAAACCAATCTCACCTAATCACCTCCAATCCCCCCAATTTTCTACCAATTTAGAGGCCTCCCTCAGACTTTGCTTTGCTAACTTGATTTTATACTTAGTCAGCACGGCTACTGATTCTAGCTGAGTTGTCCTGTTCTTGGCATCTGTGAGGTCACCTTTTAATAAAACAACTTCCTCTTTCAGTTGGTCGTTTTCCATCTGTAATTGATCAATTTTGATTTGTTTCTCGTTGTAAACTTTTATCATTTTGCATTTCCCCTTTTTATCTCACTTTGCTATACTCTCCATAGGGAGATAAAAAGAAAGTGAGGTGAATTTTTATGTACCCATCACACATTAGAAACCTAGTAAAGAAATCAATACCTAACGATTTAGCTATTGATAGTGTAGAGCTTGAAGAGGTTTTAACCAACGTTCTCTCTAATGTTTTTTCAAGCCGTGAGTTCAAAGACTATGTCACTAGATTCGTAGAAGACGCTATCTTGCAAGCAGTAGATAGCTCACTAAGATAAATAGTACCGCTTGTCCAGTGATCAGCCACTTGGACAGGCGTTTTTGTTTTTTGGCATCTGTTTGTGAATTGTTGATTATTTGAGCAATTCCTTCTCCTGGCTTTTTCATTACGCAACCTCCTCTTATGTTGATTTATTTGAATAGCCTCCAGACCGCCCAGCCTTATCTACCTTGATTTGATTTTGAGGCTATCCACTCATCTACAGCTTTGTCACTATACCGTGCTTGTGCGCCCTCGTAAGGTACAAATTGAGGTAAACCAGCTTTGATCATTTCGTTCAGCGCACGATCTCCCAACCCGCCTGAGAACTTAACTTTTTTAAGCTCCGTTGCGGTGTAAATCTTGTCACTGCGCTCAACTTTTGTATCAGCTAGTAATTTTATACACTCTAATCTAAGATCATTGACCTCTTTTAAGAGTTGTAAATTTGTGTTTTTTAATTCGGCTAATTCTAGCCTGGTATTGTCCATAGTGACCTCCTATGCTGATTTTTTGTCTTCTAGTCGCTCGACCGCACTTAGTACACCTGCTGCGTATTGCTTAAAAGCTTCTAGTTCCTCATCTGGAAATTGATTGACTAAATCAATAATTTCTTTTCTTTTTTTATCAATGTTTTGCATGATTATCACCACCTTTATGTTATAATCACCTCAGGGAAAACTTTTGAAAGTGAGGTGTAAGTGTGAACAAAACTGATAAAGAATTAGCAACAGATATCGTTTGTGCTTTTTTAAATAACGTTGGTTCCGTTCCAGGGGGAATCCCGATGCAAGCCGATAATCTAAAAGCTTTGATCCGAGACGTTTACGAAACAGTTTCTAATCTTGATAAGTAGCCACTTCTAAAATCTGGATATTAAGAGTGTAATTGTAATCATTACGCTCTTTTTCTTTTTCTGTGATTTTATCAATCAACTTGATGGCTTTGTCAGCATCTTTTGTAGTTGCGTTGATAATAATTTCCATCTCCCTGCACCTCCTTTTGTTGTTTTTACTCACTTTCTGGTATAATTTGATTTAGAGAGTGAGGTGAACTAAATGGCGAAGAATATTGACTTTACAAAGAAAGGTGCTGCGAAGAAGTTTCAACGTGAATTTACAAAAACAGTAACTACCCAGAAATTCACAGCTTCTTGCCCTCATTGCAAGCGTCGGATCTCTTTATCTATTGATCGCCCTATCTGCTCTATCTGTCGCAAACAAATAGATATTGAGATTAAGTAACATCGATAATTTCAACAGCCAAGCCTTTAGAATTTGAGGTTAATTCTTGTACGATAGAATTAGCCTTTTCTAATAGATCAGCAACTTCTTTGATTTGTTCTTTCTTTTCTTCGAGGCCTAATTCTTCAAAAGAAACTGTGACACTCTTCATTTTTTCACCTCCTTTATGTTATTTGCTCATGATCTGTTATAATCTCTGTAGGGAGATAAAAAGAAAGTGAGGTGAATTTATTATGGATTGGAACAATTTCATCACAATACTCTTGACAGGTACTATCCCTGCACTCGTAACTTATTTAATAGCTAAAAATAAGTCCGATGCCAGAGCCTTTGAAATTACACAAACTTTTGAAAAACAGATTCAAGCACTTGAACTTACTCATAAGAATGAGATGGAAAGACTGCGTTTCGAGGCCGAATCTAAGAAACAAAATAAAATTGACGAAGCAGCCGGCGATTTTGTGCAACAGCTAGTTAAGGGTGAGATAGATGTAAGCCAACTGAAGAAGGATATCAAGAAGGTCGAGGGATTAAAGAAATCAGTCAGCGGAACTCATCCCGCTAATAAGCGCTAGTGTTAGTGCCGTTACTTTTATACTCTGACCAGTAATTACTAACAATTCTGTGTTCAAATTGGTACCACTTTTAAACTCAATGTTAGTGAGAAGTTCTAAGTGTTTTTCTAGCATTTCTTTTAATTCTTCCATCTTCTCACCTCCTTTTGTTGTCTTGTAAAGATACTTTACCACATAAAAAGAGTCATGTCAACTACATTTCTGACTTTTTTATTGACATGACATGTTTTTTGTGTATAATAGACATTAAGGAGGTTCGGAATGAGTATAAACACTAGATTAAAAGAACTTAGAAAAGAGTTGAAAGTAAATCAAGAAGAGTTTGCTACAACGCTACACATGAAACAGAACTCTATCACGCAAATGGAAACAGGTCGAAGAAACCTTTCTGATCGAACCATTTTAGAAATCTGCGACAAATTCAACGTCAACGAAACGTGGCTCCGCAACAATGAAGGCGATATGTTCAAGCCTAAAAAAATGTACAAAGACACTTTAACCGGCCACTTAGGAAAGCTCGAAGATGATGTACAAAGTGGTGCCATTAGTCCTGAGCAAGCGAAACTTAAAGAATGGCTCGCGATCAGAATTGTGAAGATGTCAGGAGATCAATTAGATGTTATCCATGAGCTATTTAAAGAGTACGCTGAGGCGTTTCCTGAAAATTTAGACAAAAAAAAAGACGAGGACTAGAATAACTAGTCACTCGTTTTCTTTATCTCTTGATTAATCAACCAACTTCTTCATATTTTTCATATCCGAAAAGATCGGCAGCCATTTCTATTTTTCGTTTATTTTTTTCTCTCAGTGCAATTCTACATAAGTTTAAAGCTTTCGCACATTCCTCGGTAGCAACCAGTGATTCAATCTCTCTTCTCAACCTTTCCACTTCCATGCAACGCCCTCCACTCAGAAAATTAAATATTATAACACATTACTAACCATTTTTGTCATACAGTGTCGTTAACACCTGTTTCGAAGCCTTTAACACTAAAAATATCTTTTGTTAACGATAACATTTAATGACCAATAAGTCGACAGCTTTTTGCAAATTACTTAAAAAACTAGTGCTGAATCCGCACTTTTGTAATGTAAGATTAAAAAGCACGAAATTGGTTAAAATTAAGGTTATGGAGAATTATGACAATGTAATCAAAGAAAGAATCAAAGATATGCGCGCATATTTTGGCTATTCGCAACAAAAGGTAGCCACCAAGGGGCATTTCACCATCGACACTTACAAAAAAATCGAAGCTAGAATAGAGAGGGGAGGGGTCAAGATAACTTGTCAGCACATTCATACACTTTGTAAGATTTATAAGCTCGAAACTGCTGACTTTTTTATTTTCGGGAAAGATCACAGGTGATCGGCCACTTTACAAATTTAGACAATCGTGATATCATGCACCCATCTACCTTTCAAATTATAGACCGCCCAGTCAATAATATTTTGAAAGGATTTTTTACATGGCTAAGAATACTAAGTATCACAAAGTTGATGGGGAAAAGAACATTTATTGGTATGAGACCAAAAAAGGCAAAAGATTTTACGTTAGGATTAATTATAAAAAGCAAAACGGCGAGCGTGCGGAAAAAACAGAATCTAGTCTAATCAATATTACTGCTGCAAGGCGTAAGCGCACAGAATTACAGCGCATCATTGACGAGGGGAATACATCTATGTTCGATGCTGATAAAACACCCTTCAAATCTTGGCGGGAAAGATACTTCCGGATTAAGTCTCGTAGATGGAAGAAGACTACGGTAGCTGATGTAGAGAGTATCTATAGAAATTATCTTAGACAGTTCGATCATTTGCCATTAAGTAAAGTTAATATCAAATCGGACTACGAGGACTTTATAACCCACCTACTTTTCGAAAAGGACCTCTCGAAAGAGTACGTGCGCAAAATACACGCTAAAATGATGAACATCATCAATTTTGCAGTAGAAGATGAAAAGCTAGGTTATAATCGTTTACGGAGTGTGGAAATCGAGAAGATAGAGCCGCCAAAAAAGAAAAAACTTGAAAAAGATGAGATTTTATTCCTGGACAAATGGGCGAAAGCTAACCTGTGTACAATTAAGTATATGAACTACTTACTGATGCGTTTCGGTTGGAGGCGGGGCGAATCTTTGGGTCCCAAAAAAGGATCTATCAAAATCATAAGTAAGTCTCCGCTCATAGTAGATTTGAAGATGGATAATGCTAAATCGGGTTACGAAGAAGAAACGACCCCTAAGACATTAAAAAGCTATCGTACGAATAGATTTACCGGAGACCACGCACAAGCTATACTAGATGCCGTGGAGGAAGCGGAAAAGATATATAAGACACACGGTAAAGAGTTTAATAACGAGTCTCGCATAATTGTCAATAAGAATTCATGTAGAACATATAGCGTTAGTTTACCAGGAAACATTCTAAAAAAAGTAGCCGACTCGATTGGCCATACCACCCCACATATGCTCCGCCACTCGTTTGCTACCCATTCTTTGAAAAGTGGAAACGATCCAGCTACTGTAGCCGATTGGTTAGGACACAGCCCAAAGATGACGCAAGAAGTGTACAATCATGTGACAAAAGAATCTCATTTAAAGTTAGTAGCATTTGCCAACAAAGAAAATCCCCCACAGAATCCCCCACAGAAATTGGTTGAAATGGCTTAAAAATAGCGAATCTTAGGACGTTTTAGAGTGAAAACACCGTCCAAAGACTGCATTCTTCACCATATCAACTGATTGCAAGGGTTAATATAGAACAAGTGATTTTTTTGAACAAACTTTTTAATCGCGATTTGATAAACGCATACGCATCTCCACTCCTCTTTGAATAATCTATCAATGAACCATTGGTAAAAAGGTTCAATATCCCCAACCTAAAGGAGAGACTAATATGTGTCATAACTTTCAGCAAAATTTTTCAGAAAACCGATGTAACAACTTCTCAGAACTAGATCAGGAAAGTAATTTCAACGAGCAATTCATAGGCTGCCAACGCCAATTCCAAGAGCGAAATCACTGCCGCCCAAGACGACGTAGGCGTAGATGTTGTTGTCCATGCTGTTGTTGCTTTAGACGACGTAGATGTTGCCACCTCTGGTGGTAAATAAAAGGAGCTTCTCTAAGAGATAGCCTTCTTAATTATGAAAAAGCTAATCTCTTTGGCAAACACCTATTCCATCCAAATTCATATATTATATGAGTAGGGAGGAATATGAAATGGATAAAACAAACCAAAGCTGGCTCGGTACATCAAACCACCACTGTGGATGTGGTGCAATTAACTGCCCCAATCGGACTGCATTATTTAATACCTGGCGTAAACTATGGGAACAACATGTGATGTGGACCCGTTCTCTCATTATTAGCAAGGTCGACAGCCTAGGTGATGCAAATCTTGTCGCAGTGAGACTTTTACGTAACCCACATGACATGGGCTACGAACTAAGCCCTTATTTTAAATCATCAAGCATTGATCTATTTGTTAAACTCTTTGAAGAACATTTATTAATTGCTGCTAAGTTAGTCGATGCAGCCATTGCTGGCAATAGCCAGCTTGTAGAACAACTTGACCATGAATGGTTCAGAAACGCAGATGACATTGCTCAGCTTATGCATGAATTTTTTCCATCTGAATCCAAAGAAAGCTGGCAAGCAATGATGCACGAACATTTAAAGTTGACCAAGGAAGAGGCAGTGCTCAGAATTGGAAAGAAATACGCAGAAAATATTGCCATTTATGACACCATTGAGACTCAAGCACTCGAGATGGCTGACATGATTGCCAGTGGCATCATCAAGAGTTTTTTCAAACGATATGCATAGAAAAACACGTATCCCTTTGCGGATATGTGTTTTTTCAGTAAAATTAAAAATAGTCGTACCAAGCTCCATTTTGGTTATGAAAAAAGACACCTTTCATTTTTTTGAAACGTGTCTTTTTGTATAGGAAGTATCATCACCTTTGATACTCAACCAAAACATCTTTATCCCGCAGGTAATCTTGTGCCAAGTTGGTTAGCTTTGTATGAGGTTTTAGCGTGATCTCCCGTTGACCAACAACGTCTTGATAGGTCCTTACATCGGCTGATTTTTCACTTTTTTCTACCAGCTTTCCTTCGAATAATGCTGGTAGCTGAGTCTTCATCCAGCGAGAAAAGAAGTCAGAAAAATCAAAAACAGTGACAAAGTTAACGCCTAAATTTACAAGTTTATCTTTGAATAAAGCCAAGCTATTGTTATAAGCCGTATTGGCATCCATTCCCTGAAGTTGCCAATGTTCTAATGTCATATTAATCCCTGAATCAATCGCAACCACTGACTTCTTTTTCATTAGTGCCAGCTGTAACGCATAGGAAGAACTTGTATCGCTCATACAAAGAGCACCTTTAACTAGTAGATCCCGTGAAAAACTTGGAATTAAAACCAAATCAACCGTCTCCATGGCTTCCATTAAGGCCTTGTGGGTTTGAAGGATGGTCCCTTCTTTCCACTGACTTGATTCTGCACTGCCGTATTCGGTCGACGGCCAGATAAAAAATCGTAGTTGCTTTTGATAAGACTCTAAAGTAGAAGCAATGTTTTCTTGATACAATTGACTATTCGTCTCAATGATCAGTATTTCTTGTTTTTGCTGCTGACTTTCAATAAATGCAAGCAATTGTTTTAAAATTTCTTCCATAGTTGACCTTCCTTACATTAGTTAGGCTTGTAAATTTCAACGTACGCATCATTACCAAGTGAAACGCTATTTGCTTCGTCTATATCTAGGTGGCATTCTAGCTGAAACTGCTCGTTAACACGAATGACCACATCACCAAGAATAGCTTTTCGTTCACCTTGGGTTTTGATCCAAATCACTTCTTTATCTGACACGCTAAATCTACTAGCATCGCTTGGTGTCATGTGAATGTGACGCTTCGCTACAATCACCTTGCTTTCCATGATCACAGAGCCCTTAGGACCAATGACGGTTAATGTTGCCGCTTTTCTTAGATCTCCTGATTCCCGAACAGGTGCTTTAATACCTAAAGTAAAACCATCTGATTTAGAAATTTCTATTTGCGAATTGCTGCGAGCCGGACCAAGGACACGAACATGACTGAAACTCCCTTTTGGTCCAGCAATGGTGAGGGTTTCTTTCGCTGCATATTGACCTGGCTGTTTCAGATCTTTTAGTTTTGTTAGTTGATAGCCTGATCCAAATAGCTGTTCGATGTCTGCTTGGCTTAAGTGGATGTGGCGGTTAGAAACACCAACAGGGATGCCAGTTGTAAGTTCACCTTCTGCCTGATTAGCTACAGAGCCACGGTCCAACAGGTCCATTAATTGCTTTAATAAATGTTCGGTGTTATTCACGGTATGCTACACTCCCTTTACTGCTCTTTCTTTTTTACAGGTGGTTTCGCTTTGCTGTTAGTTTTTTCAGGTTCTTGCATCGCAAACTTCTTGGACGCAACCGATTGTTTTTTCTCCACTTCTTCTTTAGGGGTTGGCTCGGGTTCTTTTTTTGTTTTTGACTGCGTTACATCAGAGGGTACTTTTTTAACCACACGCACCTCTTTAAGTTCATCTTCATTTAAAGAAAAGACTTTTGCTACATCTCGACTAACTCTTGGAATGATATGAGTAGCTACTACTTCACCTACATCTCCCCCAATTTTTTTACCAGTATCAATGGCCGCATTAACTGCACCTACATCGCCTCTAATGGTAATGGTCACTAGTCCAGCACCAAGTTTTTTCTTATAGCCAACCCATTCAACGTTAGCAGCTTTCAGCATACCATCTAAAGCAGCGATGGCTGTGACAAATCCTTTTGTTTCAATCGTTCCAATTGCTTCTTTCATGATAAAGTTCCTCCTCTCTTGGCCTGAACTATTTAAGTCTTTACTTCAGATTCTTCTTTACGAAAGTCTCCAGGCAACATTCCCATGTGCTTGTTAAAAACCCTTGTAAAGTAGGGAGCATCCGAAAATCCAGATTCTGATGCGACACGGTAAATAGGATAGTTGGTTTCCTTCAAAAGCTTACATGCATATTTAATTCGCAAGATATTCAAATAATCAACGTAGCTGATCTCCATTTCGCGTTTAAAAAGACGGCTCAAATATTGTGGATTGGTATGAATTATTTCTGCAACATGTTCCAGGTTTATTTTGTTTAAATAGTTTTGATGTACATAAGACAGTGTGTCTTTAATAATTTCTGAGGCTTTAGGCGCATGAATTTCACTCTCTTCATTGGATTTAGTTCCCGGTGTAATCAAATTCATGGTGTTAATGAATTTTAAGCGCGATTGTTTTTCTGTTTCTAATTGGGCACGTAAATGTCCAATAGACAAAGCGTTTTCTAGTTGACTTCCCAAGATGTCATAAAAGGTTTTTAAACGGGTCAAATGGTGATTGGGTAAGTAAGGGACCATTTCTCGTTTGAGTTGGGTATGTTCTTCGAGAAATTCCTTGGTAGGTGTTTCGGTTAAAAAGGCTTCAGAAGCGAGCACCCCTTTGCATTTGCCATCGATCTCAATACCAGCTGCTAAAACGTGCAAGCCAAAGGGGCAGTAATCCACAATGTTGTCGTGCCTTTTCTTAAAACGAGTAGCATAAAATGCCGTACATTCCTCCCAGCGGTAACACATTTGCAAACAGTATCGGTCATGAAATTTTCGATTTTCAAAGTAAGGAAAAATCCCATCTTTTCCCTCCACTTGTGGTGTCACATCCTTTTCCACGAAAATGTCTGCTTTAATATCAGCCAATTCTTGAATCATACGAATGTTCTCAACAATTTTCTCAATGTACCTGTCATCTACGTCTTGATCTAAGTAGACAAATGTCGCTATCTCCATTAATACTCACCTCTGGAATAATTCTTTATGAACCATCTGCTTAAACAAGTCACTTGTTTCTAATGCGCCATCAGCTTAACTGGCAAATCATACTGCTTTAAAAAATCAACAATACACTGTAATTCTTCTCTCGTATAAGATAATTCTTGGTGGAGCAATGGGTAGATTAGGTCTAATTTTTCATATTTGGCCACACCGTACTTGTGATAAGGTAACACATCAATGGAGATTAAGTTATTACCGGGGTTAAGTTGTTTGATGTAGTTCATAGCACCTGATAGCTCTTCGTAAGAATCGTTTAACCCTTTGATCAGCGGCATGCGGATAGACACTTGTGAACCTCTGTTTAAGAGGTGTTCAAGATTTTCTAATACACGTTCGTTTCTAACGCCAACCAATTGTTGGTGTCGGTCAGAATCAATGGATTTCAAATCAAACAGAAACAAATCAGTATACTGGGCAAATTTCTCAATCATAGCTTTTGACGTATAACCACAGGTTTCAATCGCCGTGTTAAGGCCTTCGTTTTTGGCTTCTTTTAACAAAGAAACAGCAAAGTCACCTTGAGCGGTCACTTCACCACCGCCTAAAGTTAAACCGCCACCTGATGATAGATAAAATAAAGCATCCTGCAAGACGACGTCTAGTATTTGTTTCACGGTTTTATCTTCACCGGCAATCTCAATGGCGTTGTGTGGACAGATTTGTTCACATAATTTGCAGCCTGAGCATGTCAACGTACGATCCACCACGTGGGTCGTTTTACCCACTAGTCCCAGTTGTTGTTTATGAATTCCTCGTGGACATACTTGACTACATTTCCCACAATTGACACAAGTTTCAAAATTTTTCATTACTTCAAATTTAGAGGAAATCCCCTCTGGGTTGGAGCACCATTTACAGGAAAGTGGACATCCTTTAAAGAACACAAGGGTGCGGACACCATTTCCATCATGGATGGAATATTTCTGAATATTGAATATACGACCCGTAGGTTCTTTAATCATTTCCATTTGTCTTCCCTGCTTTCTTTTGTTGTGATGCATTGGTGCTTACTTTTTAATCTGGAATGTATTTGTTAATGATCGCTTTTCCTTCTTCAGGTGCATGGTAGAATACTTTTAAGTTATCTCCATCCAGTTCGTAGCGTGTCTCTTTTAAGAAACCATTTATTTCAGCAGTAAATAAAGTTTCGTAGATCGCTTTCGGGTTGAGCATTTTAAAACCATCATAATCTTTTTTAAGTGCTGCCATCACATCTTCTGCACAAGCTTCTTTTACCGTTGTAAAATGTTTAATAATCGCTAAGTTTAATGGTCGTTTCATTAGGCTTCTCTCCCTTTTTTTCTAAATAAATCTAGTGGATTGACAGCGATAAACCAGATTCCGATCACCATGATAATGGCAGAGACCCAGGCAATAGGTGGCAATGCATAACCATCGTATCCGACAATAACCCCCATTAAGATCCATGTGAAGAAAGGTCCCCAAAAAGCGAAAGCGCCGTTACATGCCATTCCTAGAGCTGTTCCAGACATAGCATTACCTTTGTACCAAAGACTAAAGGCGAAAACACAGAAGAAACTGCTGATTAAGAAAAACTGCATGGAATCCCAATTGGTTAAAGCTTGACCTAGTAAGTTAAAGCTCAGTCCCACATCACCACCGATTAGCGCAAAGAGTGGTGTAAGGATGATTAGACCAGACAAGCCAGAAACGGCCTGACGAATAACAATTCCAATCTCATAATCAACCATCGCTGTACCATAGCCGGCAATTGCACCTTCAAATCCCCAACCGAAAGCGGCAATTGAAGCGATTAAGATACCTGCAAGCATCATTGGTGGTGCATCAGGTTCTATGGCTTGCAGACCAATTAAAAACGCTGCAAGTAAACACAGACAAATTCCGAAAACCATGCGTGGTGATAATTTTTGTTTGTATAATACTTTTCCTAAAATAGCACCAATCGCCGGACAAAGTGCTGTGATTGGAACAACGATCGATCCAGCCATTTGCATCCCGATAACAAAAGCACTCGTAGAGATAGGGCCACCTACGAGGGAGGCAATAATCAACACTTTTCCAGGTCGAGATTTCATGCTACTAAAAAGATCTCTTATTTTCCCTCTAAAAGCTGCAAACCCCATTGCCCATATAGCACTCATCGTATAGTTGATGGCACTCCCCAACGATCCTAATACATATGTAACAAAGAATATTGTTAGAAATGTTTGCTCAGGTGAATACCAATCCTCCCATACACCTCGTGCCATTGCTAAATAGATAAACGCTACGTACAAGCCATAAGCGATCCCTGACATAATAGCAACGGTGATCCCTTTTCTAAAAAATTTTGATGCATATTGTTGTTTTGCTAAATCTGCCGATTTCATGTGTTGCCTCCTTATCAATTTGATCCATTTTTTCTACATTCTATCCCCTAGAAATGTTCTAACACCGTACGGCTAATGATTTCATCTTGTACCTCTTTACAAAGTTCGACGAAATAAGCACTATATCCTGCAACCCGTACAATTAAATCACGGTATAATTCTGGTTGTTCTTGCGCTTTAAGTAGCAATTCATTATCAACGTAGCTAAACTGCATTTGCCCATTTCCTAAAATAGAAGCGGTTCGTAGTAAGGTAATCAATCCATTCTCGCCTTCTGCTGTTTCTAGTAAGCCACGCAGGAGCTTAAAGTTATGAACCATCCCGATGCTCATGGCTTCAACGCCTAGCTTACTCACTGATTTAATGATTGCCGTTGGCCCTAATTTATCTGCTCCTTGGGTTGGGCTAATGCCATCAGATAACGGCGCCCATGCTCGGCGGCCGTTTGGTGTTGCACCTGTTAATTCACCAATTGGCGTGTTATTAGAAATGGATAAGGTTCCATGGCTCATTTTTGAATAAAGCATGTCGTATTTCTTACACTCTATTTCTGTCCAGTTAATGATGTCCGTTGCAATGGTGTCAACGAAGTCATCGTCGTTCCCATATTTTGGCACATTCACACAATCATTATGTAACCCTTCATAGCCAACAAAGTCAGCATCTAGTGCATCACGCATGTGTTGCAGCGTGTACTTTCTTTCATTGAAGACCAATTGTTTAATGGCTGCCATTGAATCCACGTAAGTGCCAAGGCCTGACCAAATCAATCCTGGTCCTGCATTCACCAAAGCACCACCTTCAGACACATCCAATCCAGATTCCATACATCCTTCAACCATGAGTGACATCAATGGCTTAGGCGCCAATTCACGATGCATGCGCTGACTAATCACGGTGCCAATGGCCGATAATTTTGTGATGTGAGCAATTTGTTCTTTAACCGCTGCTTCGAACATCTCGTAAGTCGTGAATTGATTCAAATCTCCTGTATCAAGACCTTGTGGTGAACCATGAGATTTCATCATACCACGATTTAAGACAAACTCAATAGCAATGGGCCATTGGGTATAGCCCGTTGACGTCCATTGATAAATACGCCCTGATTTCTGTGGTTCAACGCACCCCATCAGCGCATAATCGCGTGCATCCTCTAGCGAAAAGCCTTTGGCCAACATGATCTTAATGTGTGAATCATCAAAATGACAAGCCGGGAATCCCATACCAGCTTTAATGACTTCCACAATCTTTTTCAAATATTTATGAGGCGACTGATTGTGAATTCGACAAGCTAACGACGGTTGATACACTTTGGTATGACGCACAGCATCCATAATCACATAGGTTAAGTCATTGGTGGCATCTCCACCTTGACGCTTTTGCCCTCCAACGGTACAGTTCACAAAGGGCTGATAACCAGCAAAATACTTAGCACCGCCTTCGTTGGTCGTCCATGTGTACTCCGAACATTTAATGAGCAAGCAGCCGACCAGTTCTACCGCCTCTGTTTCTGTTAGACGTCCTGCTGCAACATCTGCTTCGTAAAATGGGTACAAGTATTGATCCAAACGTCCCAGAGAAATTCCTGTTTGGTTTTCTTCAATGACAAACAACGATTGAATGGTCCAAATGGATTGCAGCGCTTCATGGAAGGTTTGTGGTGGGTTAGCTGGCACACGTGTCATGATGTTGGCCAGTTCTAACAATTCCGCTTTACGTTGACTATCCAGTTCATGTAGCGCCAATTCTTTTGCATGTTCTGATAGACGCTTTGCATAAATTAATACACCATCACAGGTTTCGATGGCAGCTTTGTAAAAATAAATCTTAGAAATATCGTCTGGATTTTCCATCGATAACCCAGCTAATTTTTCCTCTGCTTCAGCTCGCAATCCGTTGATTCCCTTTGTTACTAAGTGAATGTCATATCCTGGACAGGTATCACCACCACCGTTAATCTGATGATAAGATAAGTCACTAACAAAGGCTTCACCAGCAAATTCCCAAAGCCCTGCTTCCGTATATTGGCTCTGACAAATTTCATCCAGAGAGCGCCCTTCCCAAAACGGGAAAATCTCTTCTTTAAAGATGCGTTTCGTCTCTTCGGTGATTTCAAAAGGATCTTGAGGACGTGTTGACATGGTGTCTAATTCGTCACGTACCCAACGCCAAGCAATCTCAGGCGATGGTGCTCCTGCACGGGGTCTTCCACACGGATGACCCGTAACTAATTCGTCTGGCTGTATCAACATTGGCGCCGTTTCACAAGCACGCTTAAATGCTTTCGCACGTAGCATGTTGCGTGGTAAACCATAATGCTTTTTAAAGGTTTCTGTTGTTGCTCTAGCACGGTAAGCCGTAATGCTTGGCCTAACGGCTAAGTATTGGGCTTTAAGCCGAGCTAGACGCGAGCTAACTTCTGAAAGTTGTGGGTCTAACGCCACTTCTTTACTAGTCCCAGTTGCTAAATTAGCCAATGTGGTAATCGAATGACTCGTTGAAGCCGCATTCGTTGCACTCAATTCATTGACCACCCCTGAGAATAACTTCATTAATTCAGAGGAGTCGTTAGGCGACAAATTTTGTGTTGCTGCCAAGATTTTTTCTATCATTTCTTTGTTTTCCACTGGTCTTTCGCCTCCTTAATACGCTTTTTTTGCTAGCTCAACCAGATCTGCTTCTTTTGGTTGTCGTGGGTTCGTTGGTGTACAATTATCAGCAAGAGCCAAGGTTGCAATCGTCGATAATTTTTTCTGATACAGCTCTTTATCTACATGGTACTCCCTAAATGCTAATCGGACACTTAGCTCGCTTAGCAACACTTGAATGGCACGAATAAAATGTTGGCACCCTTCTTGTATGTTGCTTGCTGGCAATCCAATGAGCCTAGCCAGTTGCGCATATTTTTCAGCAGCTGACGTCTGACCACCCTTCGTTAACTCTGCGTTATAGGTAATAACATGTGGCAGCATAATGCCAATGGCGCGTCCATGAGGTAGATGGAAAAGGCCGCCAATGGCATGTGCCATGCTATGTGTAATCCCAAGGGAAGCATTGGTAAAAGCAATACCTGCCATACAAGAGGCGTTGTGTACCTTTTCTCGAGCTTCCATGTTACTACCATCGCGGTAGATCGTCACCAAATGATCAAATAATAGTTTAATGGCTTTTTCTGCTAAGGCATCGGTGAAGTCCGATGCATCGGTTGATACATAGGCTTCAATGGCATGAGATAATGCATCTAGACCGGTCTCTGCTGTTACAGAAGCAGGGACTGACTTAACAAATTCAGGATCAACAATCGCAACATCAGGTGTCATGACTTCATCAACCAAGCACAACTTTTCATCGTTAACAGTAATAACTGAAAAGGCTGTTACTTCCGAACCGGTCCCACTGGTCGTTGGAATAGTTATCAATTTAGGTAAATCAGTAACATCCTTCTGCATTTTGGCATAGGTATACAAAATTCCCTTCGCAGTATCAATAACAGAGCCACCACCAACGGCTAGAATCACATCTGGCAAATTAGATGCCATTTTTTCGAGCCCTCTTGTCACCATTTTAATGTCTGGATCCGGCGAAACATCTGTGAAGACATCACAGCAAATTCCACTACCACTTAAAACATTAGTAATTCGATCAACAAAACCTAGTGTCTGCATCATCTCATCAGCAACAATAAACGCTTGTTTTCCATCTAGCTTACGCAAACATTCAATGGAACCTGAGCCAAAAATTACATCGGTTTTTAGTTTGAAATTTTGCAAAAAATCACCTTCATTCGTCGTTTTGGATTTTTTCTACGATGGCGATGATCGACATGTTGTCTTGGTAAATGTTACGGCTTTCTGGTACAGACCATTCACCAACCAACACCACATCACCTGATCCTGCCCCTACCCGGTCAATGGCTACATGGATATCTTCACGTAAATTTTCTTTTCGATCAATTTTTTGTACCATCAATAACTTTGAACCGGTCAATTCCGGTGACTTTTGATTGGAGATCACTCGCCCCACTACTTTTGCTAAAATCATACGGATCCCTCCGTCATTGAACTTAGCAACTTTTGTAGCACATCAACTAGTTCATCGTTATTATTTAAATTCAATGAGGGGCTACTTGGTTGTGATGGCTGCATAGGTACACTATTTGGTCGTAATTCAGAAAGCTCACAAACACCGTAGCCAATTTTACGAACATTGACCAAGTGAAGGGGTGATACATTATCTGACGATGACCCGTTACCCGCTGCACCACAGCCTAAGGTTAAAGCTGGAGCAATATTCGTTGTTGCGCCAATCCCACCAAGAGCTGCTGGTGTATTCACAAGCATGCGATACACAGGCTTACGTAGGGCAAACTCACGTACTACTTCTTCGTTTTGAGTGTGAATAACTAACGTGTGACCTTTCCCTTCATTGGTTAACAACTCAATGCAACGCACACAAGCTGTTTCCCAATTTTTTTCTACGTAGAAGGCCAACACGGGACATAACTTTTCTCGTGAATAAGGATTTGTATGGTGGATCGGGTGATGGTTCTGCTCAGAAATCAACACCGTTGTTTCTGCAGGAACGGCAAAGCCAGCTTTCTCTGCTAAAAACGTTGCTGATTTCCCTACTACCTCTGCATTAACCATCCCGTTGGGCTTTAATAAATATTTACCCAGTTGATCTGACTCTGCCTCACTCATGAAGTAAGCATGGTTACGTTGCAGCTCCTGCTTCACTTCGGCTAAAATAAATTCCTCCACAATGATGGACTGCTCCGAGGCACAAATCACACCATTATCAAAGGTTTTACTTTCAATGATGTGACGAACGGCTTGGCTAATGTTAGCCGAACGCTCAATAAATGCCGGACCGTTACCAGGGCCACCACTAATGGTTGGCTTACCAGATGCATAGGCTGCCCGAACCATGGCTTCACCACCGGTTGCCAGAATCATGGCAACGTCTTTATGATGCATTAACTCTTTCGTTCCTGGTAAAGATAAGGTTTCTAAGTATCCGATAATTCCCTCTGGTGCTCCTGCTTCCATCGCCGCATCCTGCAGAATCTCAATGGTTCGCTTGCTACACTCACGGGCATTTGGATGTGGTGAAAATACAATTCCATTACCTGCTTTAAGAGCAATCAATACTTTATAAATAGCGGTTGAGGTTGGATTGGTGGAGGGAATTAAGGCACAAATCACACCTACAGGGACACCTACGTCCATGGTTTTTGCTTGAATATCTTCTTTGATGATGCCTAATACATTCATGTCTTTAATGTGTTCGTAAACACGCTGACTGGCAAACAGGTTTTTAACCACTTTGTCTTTCCATTTACCAAATCCCGTTTCTTGTTGTGCCATTTTTGCCAATTCTTCGGCATGTTTGCTAACAGTATGCGCCATGTGTTCCACAATGTTATCAATTTGTGCCGGTGCCAAATCAGCAAGTAGCAGTTGTGCAGCTTTTGCTTTTGACACCAGTTGACGCGCTTCTTGTACAGAACGTAAATCGTTATCTAATTGCACGGTGCTTCCTCCTCATTTTTTGTTTTCACTAAAAACTTGGATTCCCAAGTGACGTCGGTTCACACCCCATTGAGCGTAAAATATTAACTCCGACTTCACGTGCTGCAATCACCGATTGACGCACAGCACCAGAATCCCCAGTGAAAGTCACCGCAATTTCATTGGCATAGCTTGCTTGTTCAACGGATACAAAGTTTACAATATCAACACTTGCTGTCTTTAACGCTGTATCAGCCATTACTAAACCAACAGCTGCTGGAGCTCCTAACACAATACCAAACGACTTTCCTTGCGTTGCACCATATGCTTTTTCAAGTGCTACACTTGCACGTGCCGTATAATGGAATTCTACCGTACCAGCTTCACATGCATAAACGTCACCTAAATGATTTTCTGTTGATTGCAACATAATCTCTACGGCACGCCTTGCATCTGACACGTCTTCAGCTGCAAAGATAACCGTTGCTCCACGACCAGTTCCGCCTTTCATATCACGAGCAAATTGAATGTCTGCAACCTCTGTGTTCGTTGCTTTTACAGCATCGTCTGCTGCCCAAATTAAAGCGGCTCCACAGCTTCTTGAACTTACAATTCCAATGGAACGGTATTTAGCATCTAGTTTAATCCCTGTACGCAATTGTGGATCTAAATTCGCAATTACCAATCCAACCGTTTCACCTGCGGCATTTCCAACATATTCTGTAATGGTCGACATTCTTTGGTCGCCTCCTTGATTGTAGTCAGTTGCTAACACTTTATTCAAAAAATCTTGATTCATCACATTCACTCCTCTTTCTACCTATTAAATAGGCAATTGCAAAAAGCTCTTCATAATATCGCCAAACACGTAAAATCACTGCTTTGGCGATAGTTTTCGCTTGAAAAGTTCTTCATAATATCGCCAAATTCGCAAAATCACTGTTTTGGAGATAGTTTTCGCTTGAAAAGCTCTTCATAATATCGCCAAATTCGCAAAATCATTGCTTTGGCGATAGTTTCACCTTTTCGCAATTGCCTACTACCTATTAAAACATCATTACCTAGTCTTCACTGTCTAAATCATATTTAAAAATAATCTGATCTACGCTCATATGCGGTCTTGCAATCACATAAGAGGCATTGATTTCTCCAACGGTTCGTGCGGTCTGAACACCAGCATCAACAGCTGCCTTTACTGCACCAACATCACCACGGACCATAACAGTTACCAAACCAGATCCAACGTTTTCGTACCCCGTTAATTGAACATTAGCTGCTTTGCACATTGCATCTCCTGCTGCAACAGCCGTCACCATTCCTTTTGTTTCGATCATGCCTAAAGCTTCTTGTGCCATGTTAATCCTCCTCTGTTTTTAAATAACGATAAATACTTGTTACAACCTCAATTATATTTTATAGTGTTCATCTCATCTGTTAAAATTTCGACAATATCTTGTAAAATTTCGACACTTTGTGCATAAAAAAACAATAATTCTTTCTTATTCATTCAATAACCAGATCTTATTTTTGACGACAAAAAAAACACCTTCCAAAATGGAAAGTGTTTTGAATGGATTTTTATCGTTTCGAGAATTGTGGTGCACGACGTGCTTTTTTCAATCCGTACTTCTTTCTTTCTTTAACGCGCGGATCACGTGTTAACATCGCTTTTGGTTTTAACGTTGGACGGTACTCATCTGAGTCAATCTCTAGTAAGGCACGCGCAATTCCTAAACGCATGGCTCCTGCTTGTCCAGTTAATCCACCTCCGTTAACGTTAACGAATACATCGTATTGATTTGTCGTTTCTGTTAATTCTAATGGTTGCATAATGTCTAAGCGAGTTGCAGCTGAAGGGAAGTACTCTTCAAATTCACGCTTATTTACGATAACTTTACCAGTTCCTGGAAGTAATCTAACACGCGCAACTGAACTTTTACGACGACCAGTTCCTAAATATTGTGTAATGTTAGCCATAAATTAGTCTCCTCCTTAACCTTTCAACTCGTAAACCTCAGGCTTTTGAGCAGCATGTGGATGCTCAGGTCCTGCGTATACAAATAATTTTTTTCCTGTGGCGCGTCCAAGGCGACCAGTTGGGATCATACCACGAATGGCAAGCTCAAGCATGCGCTCTGGTTGTTGCTCGCGCATTTGTGCCGCAGATTTTACAGATAATCCACCTTGATACCCTGAATAACGATAGTACATTTTATCGTTCATTTTATTCCCTGTTAATGTAATTTTATCAGCATTAATAACAATCACATAGTCTCCACCGTCAACGTGTGGTGTGAACGTTGGCTTGTGCTTACCTCGAAGCAGTGTTGCCGCCTCCGTTGCTAAACGTCCTAAAGTTTGACCAGCAGCATCAATCACGTGCCATTTGCGATCTACTTCATGACTTTTTTGCATAAATGTCGTACGCATAAATACAACTCCTCTTAAATTCATTATTATAAGTCTTTGTGAGTACAGAGTGGGTGGCCCATACTCCTAAATTGTAATAACGAAAATGTAACAGAACTATTCTACACGAAAAGGTGCCTTATTACAAGCCTAAATGTGAACTGTTTTTAGGAATTTTAGCTATTGGTAACCCTTTCGTTAAAAAGGTCACGCCTATTTCCTTGAAAATAGATTCATAGAAGTCTATAATAGAGAACATCTTAAGTGAAAAAAGAGGTTGTTTTTTATGAAACATAAACACATGAAATGGATAAAAATGAGTATTATTGTAAGCTGCTTGGCAAGCTTTGCTATTCTTTTCTTCTTGGCTAATGGTGGTTCAGACGATTCAAATCTGGACGATGCTATACTAAGCTTTTCATCAACCGGCCGAGTTTTGCGCGTTGTAGAAGACGTTCCAGCAACCCACGATATGCCACGCCATCAACAGTTAGAAGTTGAAATTCTTCGTGGTGAATTAAGTGGTGTTGTTGTAGAAGCGCAACATTTTCTTCCAACCCCGGCTTACCGTGCCTTTTACGAAGGAGATCGCGTGTTCATTGTCGTTGGCGAAACGATGGCACACATCACATCCCCAGATCGAGGAAATGTGATCATCGGCCTCGTTGTGTTTTTCCTTTTGCTACTTTGTCTCGTTGGAGGAAAGCGTGGCGTCTTATCGGTTTTAAGCCTCATTTTCTCCTTGTTCTCTATTATTTTCTTACTGGTTCCACTCTCGCTGCAAGGTTATCCGATCATCCTCTTTACTATTATCATCTCTTCTCTCATTGCTGTCGCAAGCTTAGTAACACTTGTAGGAATTAATGCC
>Ga0131853_10000355_pt1 | contig 83867 bp, 82 predicted proteins | sample TergutLab28metaG_FD_92764 | JGI IMG/M metagenome (GOLD analysis project Ga0131853, IMG submission 92764) | Labiotermes labralis P1 segment gut microbial communities from Petit-Saut dam, French Guiana - Lab288 P1 (version 2) (version 2) | ecosystem: Host-associated > Arthropoda: Insects >...
CTTGTTCAGATCTGCAAACAGCTTTCTCAGCAAGCACCGAAACAAAGACGGCAAAATCCCAGTTGCCGCCTGGGTAAAAGAGCGTGACAGCCTGATGAAAGAGAAAAACGAAATCAGCAAATCCACCATGTCACTCTCGGAGCGGTTGCGGCAGATTGACCGTATTCGCAAGAGGGTGAAAGAGGTCACGCCGAAACAGCCACAGCGGAATCGGGGATGGGAGATGGAACACTAGAACGGCGAGGGGGTACGCATTGCGTATCCCCATTTCCAAAAGTGGACTTTGCACCGACCCTGTGTTATAATTCTTTTATTCGTTGCATGGTACATGTGCTGTGCGACAAGGTTAGAAATTTTATAAGTAACAGGTGATTTTATGTTCAAATCGAAAGAAGAAAAACAAGCGAAAAAATTAGCCAAACAACAAGCCAAGCAAGCGGAGAAGGAAGAAAACCTTCGCAAAGCAAATGAATATAGTGAAAGGCGCCTTGCCGAAATAATGGCTGAAAGTGCTGCAAGGCAAGCTAAGATAGATGTAGGTGATACTGCTGTGCAACGTTTTTTTGACAAGGCAGGAGATAAAGTGGCTGGCGCTGTTGAAAAAGTAGGAACAGGTGCCGCTCAAAAAATCATTGACTTTGGTAATGATGGTCTTGATCGTGTCTACGGTAATTTCGAGACACACCTAAAAAACAACTACCCACACTACTACCAAGAGGTCTCTCAAATTGAGGATATCAACGAAAAGCGTAAGCGCATGGATGAAATTGACAAGATCATTAACAACCGTAACAAACCGCACCAAACAGTACAAATGCAATCCGCATCACAAACTCTTCCCAGTCAAAATTCTCGTTTAGATGATCTCTCAAAACTGAGAGAGTTACTTGACTCTGGTGCTCTCACGCAAGAAGAATTTGAAGCTGAAAAATCCAAAATTCTTAACTCATAGGCTTATAGTATAAGCAAATAGCATAGTACAGCACCACCCCCGCCCCATAGCGTGTTGGGCGAGATTTTGAACAGTGAATAAAGAGAAAACCCTTTGAAACTAGGCAATTCCAAGCCTTATTTCAAAGGGTTTTTCCATGCTCAAAAAAGTTCCTCTTGACAAAAGACCGAACGGCGTAGCAAATGCTACGCCGTTTTTCTATCGACAAAATTAGACAAAGCTTAACTTTTTCTGGCCTTGGATTTTGATTTTCCTTGTTAGACTGTCTCTCAACCTAGAACACCTTGGGAGGCAGTTCCTTATGCGAAGAAGAAAACCAAAGCGGCTTTTACCAAAACTTTTGGCATGCGCCCTGTTGCTCGTCGGCCTATATACCTTTGTGTTTGCCGGCGGCGAGGAGCCGTTGCAGGCGGATGCAACACCGCACACTGCCGGCGGTCCATTTCATTTGCGGGCAAACACCTCGCCCCCGGCAACCCCGGAAGATTTTCCGCTCTTTATTGTCGCGGTGCCCGTCATGGACATCATCGACACGCAGTATTTGAAGTTGGTTAATCGCGACCGCGCTATCACAAGGCCCGTACAAGACGCGCGATTGGTCACAGTCTGGCCAGACATGCCTGCGCGGGCGGCGGATGTTATGCTGCACGAGACGGCATTTATCGCCACACGGGACCTCTTCCGCGCGGCGGAGCGCGCGCATATCAGGGGTCTGTTTATCGCAAGCGGGTTTCGCGACCAGGCGGAGCAGAGCGAACTCTATGCAAACGCCATCGACAGACGCTACACGATGCCGCCCGGACACAGCGAACACCAACTGGGCCTCGCCGCTGACATTTTGGTTTCCGATCTGCCCAGCATGGTCGGCTCTTTGGAAGCGCAGTGGCTTGCAGACAATGCCCCAGCGTTCGGCCTTATCCTCCGCTATCCGGCGGACAAGGAGGACATCACAGGCGTCGCCTATGAGCCTTGGCATTTCCGTTACGTCGGGCAAGTCCACGCATGGTATATGACCGAGCGGAACTTTGTGCTGGAAGAATACGTCGCATACTTGGGAGAACAGGGCGGATTCCGTGCAGAATTTGCCGGACGACACTACTATGTCTTGTATCAACGCCCACAAAATGGTATGCTTCTTGTACCGGATGGGCTCGATTTCTGGGTTTCTTCCGCGAATACGGGCGGGTATATCGTCACGGCTTGGAGGTGATTTTTTGGATTATACAGTGCTCATCTGCGATGATGACGCGGACATTTTAGCCGCTCTAGAAATCTATCTGCGGCAAGAGGGCTACGAGGTGATTCGCGGGAAAACGGGTTTGGACGCTGTCGAAGCTGTGCGAAACCAGACCGTACATCTGATCTTGCTCGACGTCATGATGCCTGTGATGGACGGGATCACCGCCGCTGTGAAAATCCGGGAATCGAGCAATGTGCCGATCTTATTCCTCTCCGCGAAAAGCGAAGACACCGACCGCGTGTTGGGGCTCAATATGGGCGGGGATGATTATGTTACAAAACCGTTCAACCCCGTTGAACTGATGGCGCGTGTGAAGGCGGCGCTCCGCCGCTATTCGCGCCTCGGCGGCCTCGAGGGGGCGCAAGCGCCGCCAGACGCGGGCGTGTATCAGACAGGCGGTCTTATTCTGGACGACAACCACAAACGCGTCACGGTAGACGGCGAAGAGGCCGCGCTCACCGCTTTGGAATATAACATTCTCAAGTTTTTAATGATGAACCTGGAGCGCGTGTTCTCTTCCGCGCAGATTTATGAGGCAGTCTGGGGCGAGCCGGCGTTTCATGTGTCTCGGACCGTGTCGGTGCACATCCGGCACATCCGGGAGAAAATCGAGATTAATCCGAAGGAACCGCAATATCTAAAGGTGATTTACGGACTGGGCTACAAGGTGGCGCGCTATGATTAAGATTCTGTGTTTCCCTTTGACGAAGCTGTTTCTGTTTTTCGGGGGCTTTGTCTCGGCTGTTTTCGTGCTTCGATCCATTCATCTCATCTTTGATCGCGCGCTTGCATTCGCACTTGATTTCGATTCCATCATTGGCAGACCGATCTATGCGGGCGTTTTCTTTGGGCAGGGTTTTTGGCTGTTTACCCTGCTCTTTTGCCTGTGTGTCGGACTGTTGCTGTTCTCTGTTTGGTCCACAAAGCCGAGCAAGCAAAAGCCGCTTCCCCTTGCGCTCTGGCGCGATATTGATTTCGCTCTGCTGGCTCTTTTGGCCGTTTTGGTCGCGCTCGCTTCTTTTTATGGTTTGCGCGTTTATGCCGCGCAGCTTTTTCATGTCACGCTTTGGCAACTCTATATCATCCTCGGCTTGCCCCTGCTCACCTACACAGCGGCAATCTTCGCCGTGACTGAGTTTGTGGCGCGCGTTCGCGACAAAGACTTGTTGCGCACCTTGTATTGGGTTCGCTTTTTCCGTCTTTATCCCCCTTGGAGTCCGCTGGGGTTCCTGCTGTCTCTGCTCCTTCTTGGCAGTTTATATTTGCTGGTTGAGACGATGCGCGAGATTGTCTGGCAAGCGACGGCGCTGGTTTTCTCCACGTTCTGGCCTGATCCAGGCTGGATCGACCCAGCCGCATCTCCTATGGACTTGGCTTTTTTTGATGAGATCCGCCGTACAGAAACCACCCTGCGAACACTCGTATTGCCCCCCATCGTATCGGTATATCTTCTGCTCCCCTTCTCCCTGCTTACCCTGATTTCCAGCACCTATTTTGTGACTTTTGCGCTCAATCTGTCTGGCAAATATGCCGAGGCGAGTGCGGAAAAAATCCGCGCGGAGCAGTTTAAGAGTGAGTTGATTACCAACGTATCGCACGACATTCGTACGCCCCTCACCTCTGTCATTAACTACGTCGATCTTCTGAAGAAACTCCCTCTCGAAGGCGACGCGGCGGATTACGTCTCCGTGCTCGACCGCAAATCTGAGCGGCTCAAGATGTTGATTGACGACCTTATGGACGCCTCTAAAGCGGGTACGGGGAATGTGAAGTTGGAACCAGAGTCCGTTAATTTGAGCGAACTCGTCGGGCAGGCTGTGGGCGAATTTGAGGATCAATTCGCCTCGCGCAATTTGGCGCTGGTATTCACGCAGCCGGAGGATCCGATCCACATCCGCGCGGACAGCAGGCATCTGTGGCGCGTGCTGGAAAATCTGCTCTCCAACGCCTCCAAATATGCGCTCTCCGGGACGCGTGTGTTTGCGGAGCTCTCGTTGGACAGCGATGGGCGGCCTCGATTCGCTTTGAAAAACACTTCGCAAGCGCCGCTTGATTTGTCAGGTGATACCCTGGTTGAGCAGTTCATCCGTGGGGACCGGGCGAGGCAGTCTGAGGGCAGCGGCCTTGGGCTGTACATCGCGAAAAATCTGGCTGAGTTGATGGACGGGCGGTTTGAGATTCAAGTGACGGGGGACTTGTTCTCCGTCGAGATCGGGTTTTCCGCGGACAAAGAAGGTTGATTCGCATTGAAAAACGCCCTGTCACATATCGCGTGACAGGGCGTTTTTTTGCACAAACAGGAGCCATCTGGCATAGACTGGTGCAATTATCGGCGGAAAGGGCGAATGATATGGACGAATATAGAGGCCGCAGCGATGCCTATCACAGACGGTGGCAGGAGCATCCGCACCACCCGCATACCCAAGAAGAACCACCCGCTCCGCCCCCCTGTGAGCCGGAGCTTCCGCGGGGGCCGCTCAGTAATTTCGGCATAGAGAGCGATTGGTTGGAGGAGTATCTGCCCATTTTGCTCATTCTTATCGGCGCGCTTGGCGTCTATCTATGGATGGCGCGACAGGGCAGCAGCCTCGGCGGGTTGCTGGGGGGATTTTTGAAGTAGGTCACACTCTGGGTAGGCTGGATGGCTTAACTTGCCACCGCACCCTAAAACGAGCAACCCCGCCCTTATTTGGTTTCGAGAAATGCCTTGAGGCGCTCGAAGGTTTCTTTACTGATGGCGTGTTCGATCCGGCAGGCGTCTTCGAAGGCGGTCTTTTCGTCTAGGCCGAGCTTCATCAGAAACTCCGACAAAAAGGTGTGCCGTTCATACATTTGTTCGGCGATCGTCTGCCCGGCCTCGGTGAGGTGAATCGCACCGTCGTCCGCTACGGTGATGTAGTCGTTCTCGCGGAGGAGTTTTACCGCGCGGCTCACGCTCGGTTTGGAATAGCCGAGTTCTGTGGCAATGTCGATCGAGCGCACGTAGCCTTTGCGCTGTTTTAAGATGAAGATGGCCTCCAAATAATTTTCGGCGGACTCTTGTATTTTCATGGTGTACGCTCCAATCTTCAAAAATATTTTTGACCCCATACGAGAAAAGACCGCTCACCGTGGTGCGCGGTCTTTGGTTGCGTTCTGGAATTTATGCTTGTTCAAAAGCAGGCGCGGTTTTGAAGGGGTAGATTTCAATCTTCTGCCAAACGCCTGCCGCGACATATGGCTCGTTGGCGAGGTATTCCGCCCGGAGTTGCTCTTCCGAGTCGTATTCCAGAATCATCAAGGAACCGACCATGTTTTCGTCTTTGTCGAGCAGCGGACCGCCGTATTTGAAGATACCGGCATCGATCAATGGTTTCGTGACTTCAAGATGGGCCGGTCTTGTCGCCGCGCGACGGGCTGGGGCCTCGGCGTCGGTGCCGTCATGGCCGATTAATACAAAACGCATGGGGAGTGCCACCTTCCTTATTTTGTTTCGTCCATCTTATCAGACCCGCCTTCTGATTGCAAGTCGGAAGTTGCTGGCGGATTGCACTCTTCGGGGGGCCTGGGCGCGGGATTCATATGCACCATGCAGTGTTTGACGTTTGGAAACTCCGCCTCCACCCGGTTGTGGACCTGCTGGGCGATCTCATGCGCCTCATGGAGGGGGAGGTCCCCGTCGACGGAGATCTCGATGTCTACGAAGATACGGTCGCCGAAGGCCCTGGTGTAGAGCACGTCTAGGTGGCGGACCCCGGGGCAGTCCAGCACTACGGTGCGGATCGCGACGGCGGTTTTTTCGTCTACGGCATGATCGGTCATCTTATTCACCGCATCCCGGAAGACGTCCACCGCGGCCTTTAAGATGAAGAAGCAGATCACGACGCTGGCGAGGGGGTCTAAGACGGGAAATCCTAGACGGGCGCCTAGAATCGCCACAAAGCTGCCGATGGAACTGAGAGAATCAGATCGATTGTGCCAAGCGTCTGCCATCAATACGCTGGAATTGAGTTTCTTCGCGTAATGGCGAGTTCGCCAATACATACCCTCTTTCATCGCGATGCCGACCAGAGCCGCTATCAGCGCGAGCAGGCCCGGCACCGGGATAGGGTCTGTCGCGGCTTCCATGATCCGCGTAATACCCGCCCAGCCGATTAGGACGCCGGTGACTGCCAGGATCACAGAAAGCAAAATCGCCGCCACGTTCTCAAAGCGCTCGTGCCCGTATTGGTGGCTTGCGTCCGCTTTCCTGGCACCGAGGCGGATGCCTGCGATGACGAGGAAGGTGGTGAGCATATCGGATAGGGTATGGATCGCGTCTGAGATCATCGCTTGGGAGTTTGCGAAGATACCGGCGAAGAGTTTGAAGGCGGCGAGGAGGGCGTTGAATCCGATGTTAGTCCAAGAAACCCAGATTGAGACTTGTTCGCGGGATTTCGGGGGGGATTGCATGTGTTTCTCTCCAGTCAGTTAATTTCCATAGGGCCGAGGAACCCGTCTACGGCTATGATCTCGCCGCCTTTGTAGTATATGCGTGGTACGCGCCTGGGAAACCCGGTGGGAAAGTCTCCCGGGTGTACGCCGATGGCGGCACATGTCTGCTCGAGGTCCCGGTAGGCACCGTGATCCTCGCCGACGAAGGTGACGATTTGTGTCTCGGTGACACCTTCGATGCCCGTGATGTCTATCATCATCTGATCCATACACATCCCCACCACAGGGGCAACTTTTCCGTTGACCAATGGGCCAGTAGTACCAAAAATACGGGCCGGAATGCCATCCGCATAACCCGTTGCCAAGATGGCAATCGTCATCTGCTCTGTGACTTTGTAGGCTTGGTCGTAGCCAATCAAGTCTCCCGGACGAAGTTCTCTGATTTGGGCAATGCGAGCCTTCACGCGCATGGGATGTGTCGCGGCTTCACGGACTTGGTCCGGCCAAAGGCACTGAATACCGTAGAGGATGCATCCGCTGCGGACCAGATTATAGTGCATCCGGGGATGGAACATGGCGGCGCCGGAGTTTGCGCAGTGGATTTGGGGCAGTTTATAGCCTTTGGCCTCCAAGGCGTCTACTATGGTCTTGAAGTTCTCGAACCCCGCATCTGTCTGCCGCGTATCCAGCCAACCGGAAGTGGGGAGGTGGGTGTAGATTCCGGTGATGTCGAGATGCTCCAAGGCGAGGATCTCCTCACATTCCGCGATGGCAGCTTCATATTGATCGGGATAACGGCACGCGATGCCCAAGCGGCACATGCCCGTGTCTAGTTTGATATGCGCTTTGATGTGTACCCCAGCGGCTTTGGCCGCCTCGTCAAGCGCTCTGGCTTGCTCCGCGGACCAGAGGGTGGTGGTCAGATCATACGCGGCGATCTCTTCGGCGAGTTCGGGGGGGATATAGCAGAAGAGAAGGATTGTCTTCTTGTGGCCCCTGTTGCGCAGTTCGATCCCCTCGTCCAGACTGGCCACGGCGAATCCCGCGACGCGTTTCTCGTGCCCGAGCGTGTCCGCCACCATGGCGGCCCCGGCTCCGTAGCCGTCGCCTTTGACGACGACGATCAACTCGGTATCCGGCTGCATGTGGGAGGTGAGGATGTCATAGTTGTTTTGGAGCACGTCCAGGTCGATCTCCAGCCATGTGCGTTGCATCGCGCGGTGCTTTAACATGAATACGCCCTCCTATCTCGTGTGGGGGATGCGCGGCTGTGGAAGTGCTTATTTTCTGTAGCCATATATAGTAAACACACCGCTATCTACTTCATAGGGAATACTATATTTTTTCAATATCGCTAAAAATTCTTCTGTTATATCATCAGCTATTATTTCAGGCATTAGGCGGCCTGGACGTTTCGTATATCTTGGTCGGACTTTTATCCACTCAATAGCAAAATAATCTCCCCAATTATATAGTGCCTCGTCACTCCAATCGCCCCAAGCATTCACATCTGTATCAAACTTAGGAACATCCGCTTCTTCACAAACATCTTTTAAAACATAGGGTGGGGGAAAAGATAATTCTCCAATAGCATTTTGAAGCTCTTTCCATTTCGTATTATTCATGCAGCTATATAAGCCTTTTCTTGACACTATTTCTGTGACTTTTTCTTTTTTAGTCACGGCATCACTTCCCCGCATTATATAAATTCTATAGGCGACCATTGGCCCTGCGGGCACGGAATTCTCCGTGTCAATTAACGAGCCGCTCATTGTGGCTTTCGCCACTTTAGCACGGTAGGCGCGGGTTAGTCAATGACAATCCTCGTTAGGCTAGCATAACCGCACCGCTGATATATGCGCGTTTTTTGCACAAACTATCGTCGAAAAGGGGGCATGCATATGGAAACGAGGCGCTTCATTGTTCTACTCATCAGTTTCAACTTTGCCGTCATCGTCATTCTCGGCGGGTTTGTGTATCAGAAACACTTAGAACTGGAACGGTTCCATTTGGAACGAGCATATGCCGAAGACACGGCTCTCACCCAATTCGCAGAACACTTGACGGGGATTGATTTGGTGCTCCGCAAGAGCGAATATGCCACCTCATCCGAAGTATTCGCTATCCTCGGCGCGCAGCTGTATCGCCGAGCAGCGCTTGCCGCGATGGCACTGGAGACATTGCCCCTCGAAACGGAGGCGACGACTGCGTTTCTTGTAGAGGTCGGCAGGTTCGCCCGCAACTTCGCCTCCACAGGCGATACGGCGGAACTCTCCACACTCAGAACTCCTCTGGCAAGATCGGCATTCAGCTACCCGTCTCTCGTGGCCTTCGCCGCGCTTGAAGAATCACTTGCGGGATATGTGGCCGTGTTCGGCTCCATGGCGGAAATAGCTTCAACATCGGTGTCTGAAGAAACAGCCTTGAACGCAGTGGCGGCTTTTATGGGCCTCAACAGGAGCATCTTCCGCCCCATCGGCGAACATCAGTTTCTCGCTCGGGTAGACGGCGGAGATTTCCTCGCGGAGGTCTGCGGAATAAGCGGACGCGTCGTGCGGGCAGGCAATTCCAGAGAGGTCCGCACGACGGTTTTGACTGTAGAAGAATGTCTCGCGCAAATGGCGGAGTTTCTCACCCGGAACGGGTACGAAGACATGATCTTACGACACTGGCGGCAAGAGGCCAATCAAATCGCGGCGCACTTTGTCCCCTCTCTCAATGGGGTACTCCTTTATCCGGATGCCGTACAAATCCGCGTCGGACTGGATAATGGCCGAGTCACCGGATTCTCGGCGGCGGAGATGACGCAGCGAGAGCCGATGTCAGCTGTTCTCACACGCGAAGAAGCCCTCGCCGCCATCCCTCCCTCTCTTGTCGTAGAGGACTATGACCTGGCCCTAATTCCAACCGCCAGCGGGCAAGAACTTCTCTGCTTCGCCTTCCTCGCCCGGGCGGAGGATGGGCAGGCGTATCGCATCTACGTGAGCGCAGAGACGGGCCGCCAGCAAGAGATTCGGTTGTTGGCGGAAGATACGATGGGCGTATTTGTGCGGTAGACCTCGCATATTTGCCACAGAAGCGGCAAATAGTAATAGTCGATGATTGGAGTGATATGTTCATGTCCGGATCAAAAATCGGCAAACAGACCTTCGTCTTTTCACAGCCCCCCGTTCTGATCGGACATGCCGCTGTGGCGGGGAAGAAAGAGGGCGAGGGCCCTCTGGGGAGCAGTTTCGACCAGATCAGTATGGACTCCTATTGGGACGAATGCAGTTGGGAGAAGGCGGAGAGCGTCATGCAGCGCACGGTCCTCGCGCTGGCGGCGGATAAAGCGGCAATTCCACCGAGCCGGATCGAATATCTCTTCGCCGGGGATCTCCTCAACCAAAGCATCGGCTCGACGTTTGGGCACAGAGACAGCGAAATCCCCTTCTTCGGCCTCTTCGGGGCCTGTTCGACCATGGGCGAAGCCCTTGCCCTCGCGGCGATGACCATCGTCGGCGGCTTCGCCGAGATCACCGCAGCTGTGACCTCCTCCCATTTCTGCACCGCCGAGCGGCAATTTCGCTTCCCCCTCGAATACGGCGGCCAGCGTACCCCGACCAGCCAATGGACTGTAACCGGCGCAGGCGCAACCATCCTCGCGGCTTCCGGTCTTGGCCCCGCGATCACCCACGTCACGCCTGGTAAGATTGTAGACGCCGGGATTACAGACCCCAACAACATGGGCGCGGCGATGGCCCCGGCGGCTTATACAACGATCAAACAGCACTTCGAAGACACGGGCCGCAGTCCGGCAGACTACGACCTCATCGTCACCGGAGATCTCGGTTCCCTCGGTCATACAATCGTTCGGGACCTATTCAAGCGAGACAGCGTAACCCTACAGACCTATCAAGACTGCGGCCTCATGATCTTCGACCGAGAGCGCCAACAAGTAGACGCGGGCGGCTCCGGCTGCGGATGCGCGGCGAGCGTGCTGAACGGCTATCTCCTCAACGCCATACGAGACGGCCGATGGAGCCGGATTCTGTTTTGCCCTACGGGGGCGCTGATGAGCACGACCTCCGCCCAACAGGGCGAGAGCATTCCGGGCATCTGCCACGCCGTAGCAATTTCAACGGTTGGATAGGAGGAACTAACGATGCTGCAACTATTACTTCCATTCGCCAAAGCCTTTCTCGTCGGAGGTATCCTCTGCGCCATCGGACAGATTTTGATCGACAAGACGAAGCTCTCCCCCGCAAAAATTCTAGTGCTCTATGTCGTCGCCGGAGTGGTGCTCGGCGCGGCTGGGATTTATGGGCCTCTGGTCGAATGGGCCGGGGCGGGCGCTACGGTGCCGCTCACCGGATTCGGCCACATCATGGCGGAGGGCATGCGGGACGCCGTCCAAGAAAAGGGCCTCCTCGGCATTTTCAGCGGCGCGTTTACAGCCGGGGCCGCCGGCATTGGGGCCGCGGTGGCCTTCGGCTATCTCACGGCTGTAGCGTTTCGACCTAGGGATAAGGCTTAGACCAAACCTATAGAAAAAGGGCTGGCGCGATGTGCGCCAGCCCTTCTCATTGCATCCTTATTTTTTCTTCACAATTCCGGTCACTTCGCCGAAGAGTGCGGCGGCGTTGATTTCATCGTAGTCAACGTGCATATAGGTGGCATATTTCGGACTCACGCGGACAACAACTTCGTCAAAGATCAGCGCGCGGTCGCCATCGGTGATTACTTGGACGATCTCCTTGTCCACCACACCGAACTTCTCCGCGTCTTCCGGGGTGAAGTGGATGTGGCGCTTTGCGATAATCGCGCCCTCCGCGAGATCTACCTTACCGGCGGGGCCGACCAAGGCGCAGGGTGCGGAGCCCGCCAAATTACCGCTCTCCCGGATGGGGGCGTTGATCCCAAGAATACGGGCATCGGTGTAGCTCAGTTCGACTTGGGTCTGCGCTCTCGTCGGCCCGAGGATGCCCACGCCTTGGATCGTGCCTTTGGGGCCGACCACGTCTACGCGGCTCTCAGACGCGAACTCACCCGGCTGGGAGAGATATTTCTTCGCAACGAGTTCGAATCCTGTGCCGAACAACGCTTCCAGATCTGTCTGGCTCAGGTGGATGTGGCGGCCGGACCCTTCGATGATGATACGATTATCTGCCATTTTCGAAATCCTCCAAAATCATTTTCTTTTCATCATTTTACCACTTTGTGGCCAAGTTAGCAAGAACCCCTTTACAAAATTCTGCGAATTGGGTAAAATGGTATACTTATTGTAATTATGTGTTTTGTGTCTGTGTTTCAGACGTGCAAAGACGCGGAGAGTTGGTTCTAATGAGCAAGGAATTTCACCAGATTCTCAGTGAACTGAGAAGAAACAAAAAGATCAGTCAGCGCAAGGTCGCGGCAGACCTTTATATCTCCCAGGCACTGCTCTCGCACTACGAGAACGGCATCCGGGAGCCGGGTCTAGATTTTGTAAATCGGGCCTGCCATTATTACGGCGTCTCCGCAGATTTCCTGCTCGGACGCACCGCGGCAGACATCGCCGAAAATCTATCGGCCTCCCATGAGGACGCGCACTTCGACGCACGCGCGCTGATGACCTTGCTCCAGTCGGTGAACCAGCTGGAGGAGGCTTTGCTGCAGAGTGCGCTCCGCTGTTTTGGCGCGGTATCTTATCGTCTGCTCCGGCACATGTCCGAGCCGCTTCCGACAGCACCCGCTCTTTCCACCCCGGAGAATCGGGTCGCGGGTCTTGTCGACATGGAACTCTGCTGCGCTGAGATGCAATTTTTAAACGGCCTTGAGCAGCTCGCCCGAGACAGAGGGCCCGACGAATCGAGACGACTCCTGTCTCAGCAGTTAGAAACGCTCCTCTACTCTCTCGATCAACAAATCTCTCGTCATACGCAAAGTGAGGGCTCCCTATGACCGTACAAGATAAAATCCGCAATTTTTGCATCATCGCCCATATCGACCACGGGAAGAGCACCTTGGCGGACCGGCTCCTCGAGCACTGCGGTGCCGTAGAAAGCCGCGATATGGAGAGCCAGTTGCTCGACAACATGGATCTCGAGCGTGAGCGCGGCATCACCATCAAGGCCCGCGCGGTGCGGCTCCACTATAAGGCCAAAGACGGCGAGACTTATCAGCTCAACCTCATCGACACCCCCGGTCACGTAGACTTCACTTACGAAGTCTCTCGCTCCCTCGCCGCCTGCGAAGGCGCGCTTTTGGTCGTCGATGCCGCACAGGGCATCGAGGCCCAAACCCTCGCCAACACCTATCTGGCCCTTGAGCATAATCTCGAGATTTTGCCTGTCGTCAACAAGATCGATTTGCCCGCCGCAGACCCCAAGCGTGTCAAAACCGAAATCGAAGATGTCATCGGCATCCCTGCCCTGGACGCGCCTGAAATCTCGGCAAAGCGCGGCCTCAACATCGAGAGCGTGCTTGAGGCAGTTGTCAAAGGCATCCCGGCTCCCAAGGGGGACCGTAAAGCTCCGCTCAAGGCTTTGATTTTCGACAGCCAATATGACAGCTACAAAGGTGTCATCGTCTATATTCGTGTCGTCGAGGGCGAGATCCGCAAAGATATGGACATCCGCATGATGGAGAGCGGCGCGGAATATAAAATCGTAGATGTCGGCATACTCCGCCCCATCGGCATGGAACCCTGCGACGTGCTCTCCGCCGGAGATGTCGGTTACTTCACCGCCAGCATCAAAATCGTCGCGGATACGCGGGTGGGTGATACCGTCACCACGGTGCAAAACCCGGCAGTGGAGCCGCTGCCGGGCTATCGTCCTGTTCAGCCGATGGTTTATTCCGGCCTCTACACCACGGTCGGCGATGAATATCCCGATCTGCGGGACGCTTTGGAAAAACTCAAGCTCAATGACGCGGCCCTCTCCTATGAGCCGGAGAGCTCCATCGCCCTTGGCTTCGGTTTCCGTTGCGGATTTTTGGGCCTGTTGCATATGGAGATCATCCAAGAACGCCTGGAGCGCGAGTTCGACCTCGACCTGATCGCCACCGCCCCCAGCGTCGTCTACCGTGTTACAGGCACGGACGGCAAGGAGCTGATGGTGGATAATCCGCTCAATTTCCCGCCTACCAATCTCATCCAACGCTCGGAGGAGCCGTTTGTGAAGGCCACCATCCTCTGCCCTACGGAGTATGTCGGCAATATCATGGACCTCTGCCAAGACCGGCGCGGAGAATATACGGATATGACCTACTTAGACGATTCCCGCGTTGAGATGCGCTATAACCTGCCGCTCAACGAGATCATCTACGACTTCTTCGACGCGCTCAAGTCCCGCAGCCGGGGCTATGCCTCGCTCGACTATGAGTTCTCCGAATATCGCGATAGCGACCTGGTGAAGCTGGACATTCTGCTCAATAATGAAGTGGTCGATGCGCTCAGTTTCATCGTCCACAGAGATAAGGCCTACGCCCGCGGGCGCAGAATCGTCGAGAAGCTCAAGGACAATATTCCGCGCCAGCTGTTCGAAGTCCCCGTCCAAGCCGCAATCGGCGGCAAAATCATCGCCCGCGAAACCATTCGCGCCATGCGCAAAGACGTGCTTGCCAAGTGCTATGGCGGTGATATCACGCGGAAAAAGAAACTTTTGGAAAAGCAAAAAGAAGGCAAAAAGCGGATGCGTAACCTTGGCAGTGTAGAGGTGCCGCAGGATGCGTTTATGGCGGTGCTCAAGCTGGATGAATAGTGAGCTGTTCCCACTGCACCTATTTTTATGAGCCTGCGGCTCACTGCGCTCGTTTCGCTGAGGCGACCTACTTTTTGCGTCGCGCAAAAAAGGCGAGTCCAGGGCATAGCCCCTGGCAACCCCGTTTTGATTTTTGGTTTGTGGGCGTTTGAGTTTTGTGGTTCCGCCTGCCGGCGGAAGCTGTGTCGCTTTTGGGTATGTGGATTGTTGTGCGTTACGCAAGATGAATGTGCGATGCTTTTTGTACAACACCCTCTTCCGCTGGGTGAGGCGGAAGAGGGTGTTGTTCTGTTTTGCTGTTTCAAGGTCGGAACTACATGATTTCCTGCTCATGCACCGCCTATATATGTTTGAAAAATTCCTGTGTGTTTTAACGCACGTAATAAGACAAACGCAATGACCGCTCCACCGAGGGAACTGGCAACAAATGGGATAACGAACCCAAATAAAGCGACATCCCGCCCCATAATAAATGCGGCGATGGGATAAGCAGCCAGCGCGCCTAACACTCCTGTGCCAATCAACTCTCCAGCGCAAACCGGAACGAGTTTGTTTTCCATGTATTTCGCCGCCAGTCCGGCTAACAAAGCGCCCAGCATACTACCCGGAAAAGCCAGCAGTGTACCTGTGCCTAAACTATTTCGGATTAGTGAGGTAGCAAAGGCCATGCCTACTGCATATCCGGGGCCTAATAGCACGCTGGCAATCACATTTATCATGTGTTGAATTGGGAAGACACGCGCAACCCCCAAGGGAATAGAAAACGGCGACAGAGCAACCCCCATAGCTACAAGCACACTGGCTGTAGTCAACTTTTTTATACGATTCATAGATGTTCACCTTGAAACAACGCTTTCAATTCCTGTGCCGCGCCCACCATATCTTGTTCGGCAACAATGGCAGAAACCACAGCTATCCCATTGACACCTATGTCTTTTAAGTGCGATACATTATTTTTATTTATGCCGCCAATCGCAACGATCGGTATATTCAATTCCCTGCGTATGCGCCGAAGTTCGTCTATGCTGGTCGGGTTCGCATCCGTCTTTGTTCCCGTTGCAAACATTGCACCTACGCCGATGTAGTCGGCACCCATTTCCGCAGCCCTGCGCGCTTGCTCCAAGTTATGCGCGGAAACACCCACAATTTTGTCGTGCCCAACAATGCGCCGCGCCGCTTCATAAGGCAGGTCATTTTGTCCGATGTGCAGCCCATCAGCGTCCACGGATAGCGCAATGTCCGCACGGTCGTTTATAATGAGCGGAACACCCAGGCGGGCCGTAACCTCACGCACTCGCACCGCGGTCTGAAAAAACGCATGAGAGGAGGCGGTTTTTTCACGAAGCTGTACCACTGTGCAGCCACCTAAAATTGCCTGTTCCACGCATGCTTCCATGCTGCCCGCTGTCATAAGCGCTCTGTCTGTGACAAGATAAAGTGTGTAGTCTATGTTAGGCTTCATGATAGTTCCCCCATCTTTCAAGTGTTGCGGCATCCATGCGGCTCACAGCGTCGTGGAGTGCGACATGAAAACTTCCGCCCCCGAGTTGTCCCGATTTTTTATACGCCAATTCTCCCGCCACACCCATGCATAGCATAGCGGCAGCAGTGGCCTCAAAAAGTTTGTCTTTTGAAGCACCGCAGAACGCGCCGATCAGAGACGAACACATGCAGCCTGTGCCTGTTAAATTGCCTAGCATAGGATGTCCATTTTCAATATACATCGTTTTGTTCCCATCTGAAACGATGTCCACAGCACCGCTTACAACAACGATACAGCGAAGTCTTTGTGCGAGACTTTTTGTAACTTCCCCGGCGCTGCTGGTATCGGCAAGGTCACGCTCGGAAGCGTCAACACCTCTCGTTTCTGCACCTAAACCCACCATAAACCTAATTTCAGAGATATTCCCCCGGAGTACGCTCAACTTCACTTCCGTCATCAAGCGTTCAGCGGTATTATTGCGAAATTTTGACGCACCAGCACCAACGGGGTCCAGTACAACGGGTATGCCCTTTGCATTAGCTGATTTCCCGGCTGCTATCATTGACGGAATTGTGCGTTCGTTGAGTGTTCCCATATTAAGAACCAACGCACTTGAGATGGCGGTGATATCAGCCGCTTCGTCAATCGCATCTGCCATTACAGGCGAAGCGCCAATTCCAAGCGTTATATTCGCACAATCATTTACCGTCACATAGTTCGTAATATGATGAATCAAAGGCTTTCTTTCGCGTATTTGATTCAATAGAGTTCCAAATTCCTTATTCAGCATTTCACTCCTCGATTCTTTTATTGTCGCACGCTCTTTTGTCGCCCAGTATGCTGTCTAGCTTTTCGACTTTCGATTTCAATGTGTTTATATACCCTGGACGGATGTCTGCTCTCAATGCAACGCCTGTACGAAAGCCTTTATTCGCAAGCACAAATGTTGCGTCTTTCACTACTTTCATCACATCGTCCCACTCTCCCTCCATTTCTGTGGCCATGGACGTTGTGCGGCTTGGAAGCCCGGAGGCCTCGATTACTTTTATAACCTCCGCAACATGAGCCGAAAGAGTTTCCCCCGCACTCATTGGGTAGATAGAAACAGATATTAAGGTGTTCATTATAATAATCCGCCTTTCTTATATAGTTGATAAAAATGATGGGTTGGGCCGTTGCCTTTCCCAAGTTTAGGCGCATTTGCGATTGCAGCGTTTATGTATTCCTTCGCTTTTCCAACCGCCATGTGAACAGAAAATCCCAGAGCAAGATTTGAAGCAATCGCCGAAGAAAATGTACAACCTGTACCGTGGGTGTGCTTTGTCTTAACACGGCAAGCGGGGTATTCATAAAAGTCATTGCCGTCAAACAAAATATCAATCGGATCACCCTTGCTGTGTCCACCCTTTACCACTACAGCGCGGCAACCCATTGCATGAATGAGTTTTGCCGCGTGTTTCATGTCGTCATTATTTTTGATTGCCATTCCTGTCATTTTTTCGGCTTCTGGAATATTGGGCGTTATCAAATCCGCCAATGGAATCACTTCTGATATTAAGGTGCTGATCGCGGATTCTTCCATTAAGGCGCTGCCGTTTTTTGCGTACATGACAGGATCAACGACTATATTACGCGGTTTCCATTGCCGCAGTTTTTCCGCCACCACCAACATAGTTTCACGGCAAGAAAGCATACCGATTTTCACTGCGTCTGGTGGTATATCCTCGAACACATCGTCTATTTGCTTTTCAATCATGTCGGGGCGAATGTCTTGATAGTCTGTTACACGAAACGTATTCTCCGCAACGACTGATGTGATTGCGGTCATGCCAAATACGCCATGTGCCGAAAATGTCTTGAGGTCTGCCTGTATTCCCGCGCCTCCGCTACAGTCCGATCCCGCAATGCTAAGTGCTGTGTTCATGCTGTTCCCTCCAAAAAATTTAGAAATAAAAAAGGACGCTACCCTTAGCAGGATAGCGTCCACAAAACTCATGGTGTTTATTTGCTTCCTACGCTGGTATTAACCAACAGGTTCAAAGGGTCAGGCTTTGCCTTCTCAACTCCGAAGAGTCCCCCTGCAAACATGCAGTATTCAATTACCCATATTATAGCATAACGCAATGAAGACTGCAAGCAAGATTTTTGGATTTATCGGTTTTCAATTGGCTCGCAGTATGTAAACTCGCCTTGCATCTGTCTACATTGTCTTGCTCGATATCTCCCGCATTATAGGTTGTGTGACTGGATTTTTTCAAATAACCAGCCTTTCCTTTTTTGAAATTCTGATGGAAATAGCACCGCCGTCCGCGGTGCTATTTATTTGCTCTCGCTCGATTTGAAAAATCGAGCGGACTATGGTATGATGAGTGCGTCTTGCTGGCGCTGGAACAATATTTCGCGCAGATTGCAAAACCGGAGGCATAGAACCACTCAAAACCGAGCGCTATGCCGAACTCCTCTATCACCAAGCCCTCTTAATGGCTGATCTCCCGTTGGAAAACCCCTCAGAATACGCCGAACTTACCTGAAGCCCGCTCCTCGACTGATCGCCAAGGCGCGTCGGTACATCTGGCCCCTCTAAGGGCCGAAGCACAATCGTCTCAATCCCCTTCGTCTCCGCGTAGCTGATGGCCTGGTCCAAAAAGCCCTCAGCTACGTTGTCATGTACGGCGAGGAGCCGTCCGCTCCCTTTGAGCATCTCCTGACTGCGCCTGCCGAGGCAACCTCGCGTATAGCGGCCTTGCAGGGTGAACACCTTGTCCGCCCTGGCGAGGACATCGAAGTAGGGTTCGCGCCAGAGTTCAGGCCAGTGGTTGGCCTGCGTCTCGCAGGGCAAATAGCAGTGGAGCCGAATCTGGGGGAAAACAGTATCCCGCAGCCAAATCAATCGCCGCGCCGCCCAAATGTCAGCCCCCATATTCATCCCGACCCGAAACTGCGTAACTCCCTCATGAATCGCGATTCGGAGCTCCCGCTCCAGAATACGTCCCATCATCGCCTCGTGGAACCCCAGTTTCTCCGTGTCTAAACGATAGGCCTGCAGGCAGACCACACTACATATGTTATTTACGACATGCATCTTCCGCACCTCCCAATACTCCTTGCGTAATCTTTCTTTTTCGTTATCATACTCCCCTATTCGGGAGAAATTCGTCGTTTCTTCGGACGAGACAAAAAAATGATCGAAACCCCTCCGGAAATACCCGGGAAAGGAGAAGTGTGCCGGCATGGACGCAAATCTGAAATACGATCTCACCGAAGGCAGCATTCTGCAAAAACTCGTCCGCATCTCCGCCCCCCTGATTGGAACCCAGTTCCTGCAAATGACCTACAACCTGACCGACATGTTCTGGCTGGGCCAAATCAACGCAAACGCCGTCGCCTCCGTCGGCACAGCCGGCATGTATGTCTGGCTCTCCTTCGCCTTTCTCATCATCGGCCGCATGGGCGCCGAGATCGGCGTCTCCCAGAACATGGGCCGCAAAGACCCCCAGGCCGCCCAGGCCTTCGCGCAAAACGCCATTTTCCTTGCCCTCATCGCCGGAATCCTATTCGGCCTCCTCATCCACCTATTCCGCCACCCCCTCATCGCCATTTTCGCTATCCAGGAAGCGCACGTGGCCTACGACGCGGCGACCTATCTCGGCATCGTCGCCTTCGGTATGCCCGCCGTCTTCCTCTCCTCCGCAATCACTGGCATTTTCAGCGGCGTGGGCAAAAGCCGCACCCCTTTCGTCACCAACGGCATCGGCATAACGCTCAACATGATCCTCACCCCGCTTCTCATTTTCCGTTTCGACTTCGGCCTCGTCGGCGCCGCTTGGGCTACGGTAATCGCCCAAACAGTCGTTGTCATTTTGGCCCTACTGGCCGTACGTCACCTCACTGTCCGCCCCTTCCCTGACCTCCGCCTGTTCGTCCAGCCCGAACCCCAACGTATCGCGCAAATCTTCCGCTGGACACTCCCCGTCACCATCGAGTCCGCCGCCTTCACCATGCTCGCCATGGTCGTTGGCCGCTTCGTCGCCGCCTTCGGGGCGGACGCCTTGGCCGTACAACGGGTCGGGCTCCAGCTTGAGAGTTTTTCCTGGATGATCGCCATGGGCTTCTCCAGTGCCCTCACCTCTTTCATGGGCCAAAACTACGGGCGCGGCAGTTGGAGTCGGATCCATCAGGGTACCAAACTCGCTATGCGCGCCATGGTCCTCTGGGGCCTTGTCATCATGGCCATCCCCTGGCTCTTCGGGTATCAGATGATGTCCCTTTTCTTCTCAGATGAAGCCATCATCACGGAGGGCGTCCGTTTCCTCCGGATTCACAGCATCTGTCAAGTCTTCATCTGCCTGGAATACTGGGCCGCCGGGATTTTCAGGGGCCTCGGCAAGACAATTCCCCCGTCCGTCTCGTCGATCATAGGCAACATCCTCCGCATCCCGCTGGCGTATTTTCTCAGCCGCACCGCCCTCGGCGTCGCCGGACTCTGGTGGGCGATCGCCCTGGGCGCGGCGCTCCGGTCTGTGATTTTGGTGATCTGGTTTTCCGCTTACGTGCGACGGTTGCCGCGGGAAGATGTGCCGGCAGAATCTGCGACTTCATAGTACATATAAAAGAGAAGGCCGACGCAATTGCGTCGGCCTTTTTATCGGTTGTTGCTGTACAATGTACGCTTGCAGCAAATGCTTATTTGGCGCTCAAAAGCTGTTGTACATACTCTAAGGAATACTCAAACCGCTCAGATACCTCCTGCGCGGTAAGTCCTTGAGCAAGGAATCTCTTCGCTACAACTTCCAAATCTTCACCAAGCTCAATAATATGCCCATCAGGGTCGTAGAAGCGAATCACCCGCTGTCCCCAAATGTATTCATGTACATCGTGAATCATCTCAACGCCGGACGCTTTTATCTTCGCTTGCCAATAATCAATATCTTCAACCTCAAATGCCAGTTGATAGTTATTTGCCTTAGCCTTCACTTCTAACTTTGCGCCGGTTGGCGTGGCGGCAAAGTCTTTCGAGCCTTCGACAATACTTTTGTAGTCACGTTGCAAAGCCATGCCGCTTTTGTAGTTGATGTGGTCGTCGCCAATCACTTCTTCTACTTCCTGCTCCAGAACTGTTTCATAGAAATTTCTTGCCTTTACAAAATCATTTACCCCAAGCAAAATCCATGCCCTGCTCATTTTATTTTTCATGTTTATCTCTCCTGTATTTTCTATAACCATAACACATAAAACGCGGCAGCGTCATGTCTTGTTTCGAAAAAAGTAGTAGAGTGCTGCGGAGCAATGCTCTCCTACGCCAACTTCCCATTCTTCACCACCGTATGTACCAAGTTCGACCCGAACCGCGCGCATAGATAGTCCAGCGAATCCGCCTCCCAGATCACAATATCCGCCCGCTTGCCGACTTCCAGGCTGCCGACGCTCTCCGCACGGTCTAGCGCGGCGGCGGCGTTTAGGGTGACTGCGGTGAGCGTCTCTTCCGGGGTAAGCCCATATTTCCGCGTGGCCAACGTCATGGCAAAGGGCAGATTCAGGCTGGGGCTCGATACCGGATTAAAATCCGAGCCGACGGCAATCGCCATCCCCGCATGCAACATATCCCGCGCCGGGGCATAAGGCCTGTTGAGATAGAAGCTGGTCGTCGGAAGCAATACCCCGACAACCCCTCTCCGGGCCAAGGCATTGACCGCCGCCTTGTCGCTCACAATCAAGTAATCCACCGAAACCGCCCCAAGCAAAGCCGCGACCTGCGCCCCACCGAGACAATCGACCGCATCCACGTTCGCTTTCAACTGAAATCCAAGGTCTTTCGCCGCCGTAAGAATCTCGCGGGTTTCTTCTGTGGTAAACGCATCCGTGTCGCAGGTAATATCGCAAAATTCTGCCAGCCCCTCTTCCTTCACGCGGGGCAGCATCTCCTCACAGAGCATCCGGATATATTCCGCACGATTCGCCTTATATTCCGGTGGCAGAGCTTGGGCGCCGAAAAAGGTGGAGACGATATCCACAGGCCCCCGCTCGTTCACCTTCCGCAAAACGCGAAGCTGTTTGAGTTCGTCTTTTGTGGAAAGACCGTATCCGCTCTTGGCCTCAGAAGTGGTGACCCCAAGCGAGAACTGCTCCTCCGCAAACTGAAGGGTCCGTTCCACAAGCTCCGTCTCCGGCATGGCCCGCATGCGCTTTACCACAGACAAAATCCCATCTTCCCCACTCTGCCAACCCCCGAATCCGAGATGGGTGTGCGCATCCACCAGCCCCGGCGTAACGAGGCGGCCGCCGATATCCAGCGTCTCCTTCGCCCGAGGCGCCTTTGCTGTCGAGCCGACGTAGGCGATGATGCCGTCCTGTATGCCAATCGCGGCGTTGTCCAGGGCCAGAATATTGCCCTGTTCTTTGCCGCACCTGGGCCCTTTTCCTTCCGGGGTTCTGAGGGTGATATTGCTGATTACGAGGTCTAGCATGGTGTCTCCTCCTATTTTGACGGGACGCCGCGGACAGCGTCCCCTGCGTTTCCTCTTGGAAATATATCACAAGCCGTGCTGAAAAGCAATTGATGCCGGATTTTATCGAACTTTTCCTCTTCCCCCTTGCCAAGCGACCTCGCAGTTGATATCATGTGACAATACCGACTGCGAGGAGGCCGCCTATGGCACAAATTGTCGAGTGCATCCCCAATTTCAGCGAAGGCCGAGATCCGGCGGTGATCGAGGCGTTGGCACATACCGCGCGGCGCGTTCCCGGCGTCACACTGCTTGACTATTCCGCAGATGTCAACCACAATCGCAGCGTCTTCACTCTCATCGGCGACCCTCTAGGCATCGCAGAAGCCGCATTCCAACTCTGTAAAACAGCGAGCGAGACGATAGACATGACCCGCCAATCCGGCGAGCACCCCCGCATGGGCGCCTGCGACGTCATCCCCTTTGTCCCGATCAAAGGCATCACCATGGACGCGTGCGTGGCAATCTCCAAATCCGTCGCAAGGCGGATTTACGATGAACTCGGCATCCCCATCTTCCTCTATGAGCGGTCCGCTATCCGGCCAGAATGCGAAAATCTGGCAAATGTCCGTCGGGGTGAATTCGAAGGTATGCCCGAAAAACTGCAACACCCGAACTGGTCCCCAGATTTCGGCACCCCGCACATCCACCCGACCGCCGGCGTCACCGCCGTGGGAGCCCGCCCGCCCCTGGTAGCGTTCAACATCAATCTAAATACGGATAATCTGGATATCGCAAAAGCTATCGCCAAAGCCATCCGCGGCTCCTCCGGCGGCTACCAATATTGCAAAGCCATCGGCATCCTGCTGGAAGACCGCAACATCGCCCAAGTGTCCATGAACCTAGTCAACCACGAGGCTACCCCGATCTACCGCGTATTCGAAGCCGTCCGCTTCGAAGCCGCGCGCTGGGGCGTCCAAATCATCGGCAGCGAACTAATCGGCCTCGCCCCCGCCAAAGCCCTGATCGACTGCGCGGAGTATTATCTAAAACTCGAACACTTTGATTATAACAGACAGATATTGGAGAATCATTTGTTGGAGTAATCACGGCAATGCAGCGAATTTATAATAGGAGGTCATAAGGATGAAAAAGGTAGCAATGATTTTCTCCGGAATTATTTTGGTTTTGGGATGTATAACTTTAGCTTTTTCTCTCTTAGTTTCTTCTGTTTTGCCTAATCTGTTCTTAGTATATTTGACCGCCAACCCAGTAAGTTTTTCCCACGAGATACTTTATCCGAATATGACAGGACTTTATGTTTTTTCAGGTGCCAAAATAATTTTTGGCACCGTTGGCCTAGTATACTTTGGTTCAAAAATGAAGGACTGATAGCGCCCCATTATTCACCGCAGTATAAGCATTTTCTGCCCACCCCCACAAAACAAAAGGAGGCTCCACCATGTCATTCAAATCTGATATCGAAATCGCCCAAGCAGCTACCCTAGAGCACATCCGCGACATCGCGGCAAAAGCCGGGATAGCCGAACAGTACATTGAGCAATACGGCAACTACAAAGCCAAAATCGACTACAGCTACCTCACCGACCATGCCGCCACGCCCGATGGCAAACTCGTCCTCGTCACCGCCATCAACCCCACCCCGGCGGGCGAAGGCAAAACCACCACAACCGTCGGCCTCTCGGACGCGCTCCGCGCCATCGGCAAAAATTCCATCGTCGCGTTGCGTGAGCCGTCTCTCGGCCCCGTATTCGGCGTCAAAGGCGGCGCCGCCGGCGGCGGCCACGCCCAAGTCGTTCCAATGGAAGACATCAACCTCCACTTCACCGGCGACTTTCATGCCATCAGCGCAGCAAATAACCTCCTCGCCGCCATGCTGGACAACCACATCCACCAAGGCAACGAACTCGGCATCGACATCCGCCGCATCGTCTGGAAACGCGCGGTAGACATGAACGACAGACAACTCCGCTTCATCACCGACGGCCTCGGCGGTAAAGCCAACGGCGTCCCCCGCGAAGACGGTTTCGACATCACCGTCGCCTCCGAAGTCATGGCCGTCCTCTGTCTCGCGGACGACATCACCGACCTCAAATCCCGCCTCGGCCGCATGATCGTGGCCTACACCTATGACGACAAACCCGTCACCGCTTCCGACCTCAAGGCCCACGGCGCGATGGCGGCGCTCCTCAAAGACGCGCTCAAACCCAACCTCGTCCAAACCCTGGAAGGCACCCCGGCCATCCTCCACGGCGGCCCTTTCGCCAACATCGCCCACGGCTGTAATTCCCTCACCGCAACCCGCATGGCCCTCAAACTCGGCGACTACGCCGTTACCGAAGCCGGATTCGGCGCAGATCTCGGCGCGGAGAAGTTTCTCGACATCAAATGCCGCGTCTCCGGCCTCAAGCCGGACGCGGTCGTCATCGTCGCCTCTATTCGCGCCCTCAAGCACCACGGCGGCGTAGCCAAAGCCGACCTTGGCACACCCGATACAGGGGCCCTCGACCTCGGCCTGCCCAACCTTCTGCGCCACGTCGAGAACATTACAAAAGTCTTTGGCCTGCCCGCAGTCGTTGCCATCAATCGCTTCCCGACAGACACGCCGGAAGAAATCGCCCTCGTCGAAGAACGCTGCCGCGCCCTCGGCGTCAACGTGGCCCTGTCTGAGGTCCACAGCAAAGGCGGCCTCGGCGGCGAAGCCCTCGCCAAAGAAGTCGTCCGCCTCTGCGAGACAGAAAGCACACTAAACTACGTCTACGACCTCGACCTATCCATCGAAGACAAGCTTAACGCCATTGTTCGCCGCATCTACCGAGGTGCTGGTGTCAGCCTCACTGCCGCCGCCAAAAAGCAGGCGGAGCAACTCGAGGCCCTCGGCTTCGGTAAACTGCCGATCTGCGTGGCGAAGACGCAATACAGCTTCTCGGAAGACCTGAATCTGCGCTGTGCGCCGGAGGGATTCACCATCACCGTGCGCACCCTGAAAGTCTCCGCGGGCGCGGGCTTCATCGTCGCCCTCGCCGGAGATATCATGACCCTGCCGGGCCTCCCAAAAATCCCCAGCGCGGAGAAGATTGATGTGGATAGCTCCGGCAAAATCAGCGGATTATTCTAGTCGATGTGTAACCAGAACCCTCTCGCCCATTGGCGAGAGGGTTCTTTGTGTGATGGACAGATCATACAAATTATTTCCGTTTTTCGATGGAACAAAGTCGCATCCAGGCGCGTCTGACAGGCAAAGCAGTTCCAAGAAAGGGGTCCTTTATGATGAGAAAGAGAGTCTTCCTAACTGCACTTTTCCTTTTGCTCGTACTTTCCCTCACCGCCTGCGGCAGCGCCGCTCCTACACCCGCACCCACCCCCGCCCCGGCGTCAGGCGGCGGAGAACAAGCGGCTTCCGCACCCTCGGCTCCGGAAAGCGCCGAACTCGATTTCACGCTACGCGCTACAATGCAAGACTCTGCCCCGGCCGCCGAGAGCGACTATTTCCGATTCCCAACCCTGACTCCCTCCCAAGCGGGCGACAGAAGACTGGTCTACTCTGTCACCATGACCCTGCAAACCGCCGACTTTCTGCCGGGCATGCGTATCCTCCACAATACGGTAGCCGACACGGGCGGATATATCATCAGCGCGCAAATCGAGGGCTATGACCTCCGCAATCCCTCGCCAACGCGCAGCGCGACATTTCGATTTCGCGTCCCGACAGAACAGCTTCCGGAGTTCATCGTCGTAATCGAAAACAACTTCAACATACGCGCTTTGCAGCAAGAAATGCACGAACGAACCGCGCAATACCAAGAAAATGTCTGGGGATTAGACGAATTGCGCGAACAGGAAGCCCACCTGTTCATGCTCTTGGAGGAAGCCACAGAGGACGCGCGCGCCGCCCTGTTAGACAGACTGAATGAAGTACGCCGATCTATCCGAGACCTAGAGATCGCGCAAGCAACCATTACAGATTCCGTGACCTACTCAACCATCGACATCCGGCTATTCGAAGCAGTGCCGGGCGAACTGAGCGCCGGACCAGGACCTATGCTTTTCATCATCATGGCGGTTCTTCTTACTGGTGTTGTCGGCCTAGTCATCCTTGTCCTCGTCGCCCAAAAGCGGAACTCCTCTTCTGGCGCAACTCCGAGCTAGACAGCAGCCCAAACAAAAAACAGACCCTTGTCGAGTTCAGATCGACAAGGGTCTGTTCTTTTCTATTCTCTAGTGCCCGTGACAACTGTCACAGTCATACCCGCAACCCACAATCGGCTCTGGGTCAATCCCCTGCCGCTTGTAGTAATCCGCAATCGCGGAGCGGATCCCAGCCTCGACGAGGACAGAGCAGTGCAGCTTCTCCTTCGGCAGACCGTCCAGCGCATCGGTTACAACACTGTTGGAAATATTGAGCGCCTCCTCTATCGTCTTGCCCTTCACCAGCTCCGTCGAAATCGAACTCGTCGCGATCGCCGCACCGCAGCCGAATGTTTTGAAGCTCGCATCGACGATCACATCGTTCTCAATACGCAGATAGATCTTCATAATATCCCCACACTTGGGGTTGCCCACTTCTCCGATGGCGTTCGCGCCCTCCAACTCTCCCACATTACGGGGATTGGCAAAGTGGTCCATCACTTTTTCTGAATACATAAGCTCGGGTCTCCTTATCCGTGTTCTCTCTTTTGTTTACAGTGCGATCATGCGGTCCAGCGGAGCCTTTGCCGCATGAATTTCTTCCTTCGTCAGGTGTATCTCGTGCGCCCCTGTCGCCAGGGTGTTATATACGTCTTGCAGGGTCGTCTTCTTCATATTCGGGCAAACAAATCCCGCCGCGACTGACAAGATCTTCTTCTCCGGCATCTCCCGCTGCACCAGTTCTAAGACACCCAACTCCGTGCCGAGGATGATCTCTTTCGCCTCTGTTTTCCGGACAAAGTCTATCATCTGCGCCGTACTGCCGATGAAGTCCGCCAGAGCCAAAACCGGCCCGCGGCACTCCGGGTGCGCCACGAACAGCGCGTTCGGATACCGCTCTTTCGCCTTCTGCACCTGCTCCACTGTCACCCTGTCATGAATCGGGCAAAACCCGGGGTGAAGGTGAATCTGCTTCTCCGGCACATGCTCGGCCACATAGCGGCCCAGATTCCGGTCCGGCACAAAGATAATCTCATCCGCATCCAATGCCCGCGCGATCCGCACAGCGGACGAGGAGGTACAGCAGATATCCGACACAGCCTTCACCGCCGCCGAAGAATTCACATAGCACATAACAACCGCGTTCGGATGCTTCTCCCGAAGCGCCAGCACATCGTCCGCATCCACCATATCCGCCATCGGACAGCCCGCGTCCGGCGCGGGGAGCAAAATGGTTTTCTCCGGGCTCAAAATCTTCGCGCTCTCCGCCATGAACCGGACACCGCAGACGACGATCGTCGACTGCTCCGCGTCTCTGGCCTGCTTGGCCATCTCGTAAGAGTCTCCCACCACGTCCGCCACGTCTTGGACGTCTAAGGTCTGGTAATAGTGGGCAAGGATCAAAGCGCCGGTGGCTTCCTTCAGTTTCTGAATTTCCTGTTTGAACTCTGTCACTGTCATCAAGATTTTGCCTCCCACAGAGGCGACATCGCCCGGAGTTTCGCGATGATGCCGGGGAACTTCTCTAAGATATAGTCCACATCATCTTCCGTACTCTCTTCTCCCAAACTGAGACGCACAGACCCATGGGCAATCTCATGCGGCAAGCCGATGGCGAGAAGCACATGAGACGGGTCCAGTGCGCCAGACGAACAGGCCGAGCCAGACGAAGCGGCAATGCCCACCGCGTCCAGCATCAAAATCATCGCTTCCCCTTCGACGCACTCCACCACAAAACTCGCGTTGCCCGGCAAGCGATTCACCGGGTCCCCCGTGAGTTTGACAGCGGGAATCGCCGTCATCCCTTGGATCAGCTTGTCCCGTAGGGCTGTAATTTTTGCGCGCTCCTCATCCATATGCTGAACCGCCTCTGTCAGCGCCGCAGCCATGCCGACGATACCGGCGACATTCTCCGTCCCAGCCCGGCGGCCCTTTTCCTGCCCGCCTCCGGTGAGGAAATTGGGGAGCTTGATCCCCTTTTTCACATACAGAGCCCCCACACCCTTCGGGCCGCGGAACTTATGCCCGGAGAGGCTGAGCAAATCAATGTTCATCACCGCCACATCCACCGGCACATGGCCCACGGCTTGTACCGCGTCGGTGTGAAACAACACCCCACGCGCCCGTGCCAAAGCCCCAATCTCAGCGATAGGCTGGATCGTCCCGATCTCATTGTTGGCAAACATGATCGTAACGAGGATCGTATCCTCCCGAATGGCGGCGTCCAAGGCCTCTACCGAGACTCGTCCACATTCATCCACCGGCAAATACTCGATTTCAAAACCCTGTTTCGCCAAATCTTCCAAGGTATGCGAAACCGCGTGGTGTTCAATGGCACAGGAGATAATATGACGGCCCTTCTCCTTTTTACTCTCGGCAACCGAACGAATCGCCCAGTTGTCCGCCTCGGTGCCGGTACCGGTGAAGAGGATCTCCTCCGATTTTGCACCTAGCGCAGCGGCAACTTGATCTCTGGCCTGGTCCAGCGCACGACGCGCCTCCCGGCCCAGCCGATAGACACTGGACGGATTCCCATACCCCTCCGCGAGCCAAGGCAGCATAGCGTCCAGCGCAGTTTGGGACAGTTTTGTCGTGGCGGCGTTATCCGCATAAACGAAACGTGACATATTATAGTTTCCCTCCTTATGAGGCGAACCCCGTAGAGCCTCTACTCCTGCTTGGCCCTCAGACACCCGCTGATCGAGCGATAAATACACCAACATGCTGGGGGTATGAGGCCCCAGCATGTCTATTTTTTTGATAACCTTCACTCTATACTATAGGATTTTGTTTGTCAATACATGGTATTGATATTCTGCCCCAAATCATGCTATAATATCTGCGATAGTCCAAAAAACGGCAACTTTCTACAGAAACAGGAGGCGCGCCATTTCATGCCTAAAAACAAGGTCAGCCACAACGTCGTTTTGCGTCTGCCCCGGTATTTGCGATATCTCGAAGAGCTCCGTGTCCGAAACGTGGTCCGCATCTCCTCCGGAGAACTCGGGCAGCTCATGGGCATCACCGCCTCTCAAATCCGGCAGGACCTCTCCTGCTTCGGCGGATTCGGGCAGCAGGGCTATGGCTATAATGTAGACATGCTCATCAAAGAAGTCTCTGATATCCTAGGTATTCGCCACGAGCGGACAGCCATTGTCATCGGCGCTGGCAATCTGGGCCGGGCAATCATCGGCAAATTCCCCTTCCAGCAATACGGCTTCCGCCTCACAGGCGCCTATGACCTCGCAGAGAATCTCATCGGCGAGCAGATCGGCCCCGTCGCCATTCGCCATATGAACCAGCTGGCAACGGACCTCCAGAGCGCACCGCCCGACATCGCAGTACTCACCATGTCCAGCAACAGCGCCGACGCAATCGCCGAACAACTGATCGCCGCCGGCGTGCGCGGCCTCTGGAATTTTACAAACGTAGACCTCACCGTCTCCAACCCCAACGTTGTCGTAGAGAATCTCCCCTTCTCCGACAGCCTACTTACTCTCAACTACTACATGACACACGGCACCAACCGCGACAGCACAGACAAATAGCAACCCCACACGTCCGCACGTTTTATGGACGACTCCTGAAAGAAGGCCACCTGCATGTTAAAACCACGAAAACTGCTCACGCTTGCCCTCACGACACTACTCCTATTCACCGCAATCCCTGTCGCGGCTTTTGCTCAGCCCGCGGAGCCATTCGCCCTGGGCAACACCCCCACAAACAGCCTCCACGGCGGGACGATGGTTTCTTACAACGGCACCTTCTTCTGGGCAGACCACACCGGCATCTACGCCAACGACACTTTGCTCACGAACGAAGCCGGCCGCCACCTCAACGTCCTCCACGGCGGCCTCTATTTCACCACCGGGGACGGCCCAACTATCCTACACCGCTTCGATCTAACCTCCGGCGCAACCACAACCGTCCTCACCTGGGACACCGCAATTGACCAACTTTACATCGTCTCCGACGGCATGGTGCTCCTCCTATCCGAAGGCCGCGTACACCGGATAAACCGAACGACCCACGCGACTACTATCGACAATGCCGTCTACCCTGTCGTCGGCTTCATCCCCACCCCCTACGGCACCATCTACGCCACAGGCCAACTGGGCGACTACCGCCTATACGCAGACGATCGACTGATCGAAGCCGGAGTCTCCCGCTTTTTCACAGAAGACGACGCCCTGATTGTCCGCCGAGGCACGGAAAATTTCGAGGCGAACTTTAGAAACCTCTTCATCGGTGCCATTACGCTCACAGCCTATCAACCCCGTATCAACAACGACCTCCAGTTATTCTCGGCAACCCCGGCAGGCGTACCCCACATCCTCCCGCTCAACGCGGCCCCCGCCATAACCACCTACAGCCTCCCGCTCAGCCAGGCACAGCAAAACATCGTGCGCCGCGCCCGCCAACAACTGGAAATCCGCTGGACTCCGCTGGAAGACATCGTCGGCTGGCGCGGAACCTATACCTTCCGGGCTGGCAACACCTACATCGGCATCCCTTACGCCCAACCGATCAACCAAGGCCGCTATATCCCCTGGGGCGCTTCTTTGGAGCGGTTCATCAACGCCGTGAAGGACATCAACAGCCCCATGTACACCAGTTTCTCCTACATCGGCACCCACGCCAATATTGGCCCCTTTTATGGATCAGACTGCTCCTCTTTCGTGTCCTGGGCCCTGAACCAACCTCGCCGCACCCATACCGGCACCTTCCCCACCTACGCGCACCGGATTACGCAGAGTATCTACGCCGTTGAAGTGGGAGACGTGTTCAACGCCCCGCACCATAACCTCCTCGTCACAGCGGTAGAGTTTGACGCCGCCGGCAACCTCGTGGCGATCGAAACCATGGAGCAAGACGTCCCTCTGCCCTTCCACCGCCGCTTCGGCGCGGGCGGCACAGACGGCGGCCTGCAAAACCTTGTAGACAGAACCTTTGGTAGAGGCTTCCACCTCTATCGCAGTAACTTCCTGGCCGATGGAGACGTCCCTTTCACCCCCTCTCCCGTCGTCAACGTGGAAGACGGGCAACGGCACATCATCACAACCGTAGCCGGATCCGGCGGCGTCATCAGCCCCGGCGGCCTGACCCCCGTGCCAGTCGGTTATGACCAACGTTTCGTCATCCACGCCCGCCAGGGCTACAGCATCTCCCGCGTGCTGATTAACGGCACAGATGTTGGCCTCGTCTCCGAATGGACCTTCTCGAACGTCACCACAGATGCCAGAATCGAAGTCCAATTCACCCGCAGCAACAACCCCTTCCTCGATGTAAACGAGGACGACTGGTTCCACGACGCCGTGTTTCACGTCTTCCAGCAAGACCTCATGCGCGGCATCTCTCCAACCCACTTCTCCCCCAACGTCACCACCACACGCGGCATGTTCGTCACCATCCTCGCCCGTATGGCCGGCGTCCGCGCGGAAGACTGGGCCTTCCCCGGCACAGTGACCGGAACTACAGTCAACATCCGGCGCGGTCCCAGCACGGGCCACGGCGTCCTCGCACAAGCCCGTAGAGGGGATACCGTGCAAATCATCGGCCACGTGGGAGACTGGTACCGCGTCCACCACGCAGGCCAGACAGCCTATGTCTTCCGAGACCACATCGACGCCCAACGGCGCACCTTCACAGACGTCGCCCCCGGCGCCTTCTATGCGCCCTATGCGGAATGGGCCAATACCAACAACGTCACCACAGGCACCGGCGAAGGTCTGTTCAGCCCCAACCAGACCATCACCCGCCAAGAGATGACCACCCTGCTCTATCGCTATATCACGGTGATGAACATCTCTCTCCAGCAGAACGACTTCCCACCCTTCCCCGACCTAGACACCGTCTCCCCCTGGGCGCTGCCCGGCGTAACAGCTCTACACCGCGCCGGAATCCTACAGGGCCTCCCCGGCGGCAACTTTAACCCCTTTGGGCATAGCGACAGAGCCAGCGTAGCCCAGATCGTTTCGAATTTTCATCAGTTATATGGTTGAGGAATAGCAAAGAAGCCCCCGTCAATGACGGGGGCTTCTTTGTTGGGACGCGCATTGCGCGTCCGCGGACGGCCAATGGCCGCCCCTACGCAGTGGGTTTACACCCGCAATACCTCTGCCGATAGAGCCCCAGCTCTTCCGACAAGGCCACACTCCGCTGATGCCCGCCCACCTTCTTGAAATCCGCCGGGAGATGGGCCACGCCATACCGCACGCTCACAGCCTCCCCTATCCCATTGAGCAGTTCCGCGTCCTTCATCGGTCCTGTGGTGAGCGTGGTGCCGAAATAGTCGAAGCCCTGCTGTTGCGCGAGCCGGGCGGCCTCTTCCAAGCGGAAGGTAAAGCAGTTCACACACCGTGCCCCGCCCTCAGGCTCGGCCTCCAAACCCCTAGTCGCCGCCACAAAAGCCGCCACATCATAGGGACCTTCCAGTAATGTCACCGGATAGCGCGTCGGTATCCCCTCCACAACCAACTTCTGCGTCTCCACCCGCCGCTGATACTCGTCCTCCGGGAGAATATTCGGATTGTAGAAGTAAAGCGTCACCGCAAAATGTCCCCCCAACCGCTCTAACGCGACAGTCGAGCACGGCCCACAACAGCTATGAAGCAACAGCGTGCTCCCCGGCTGCGTAGTAGCAATCATTTGTTCCATTTCCTCGTAATACGCTCGTTTCGCCATCTCGGCCCCTCTTTTTCTCATGTAGGGACGAACTGTGTTCACCCGTTTCGGATCCAGACGAATACAATTCGCCCCTACGATTAGTATGGCGCAAAGGATTCCCTTTGTCAATCGACCCGGATGGTGGTATACTGCTATTGTCAAAGAAAGGGCGTGATCTCCGAATGCGAGCTACCATCCTCAGCGGCGGCGCCATGACCGACTATACCTATTTCCAACAATTCCTGCGCCCAGACGATGTCATCATCGCGGCAGACAGCGGCTATCGCCACGCAGAGGCCCTATGTCTCCGCCCCCGCATACTCCTCGGAGACTTTGATTCTCTGGACCACCCCCCCGCAGACATCGAAACGCTTCGCATCCCCCGGGAGAACGATTATACCGACACTGAATTTGCCGTCAATTGGGCCCGCGCCCAAGGCATTCGCGACTTCCTCTTCCTCGGCACTATCGGCACCCGGATGGACCATACACTGACCAACATCCTGCGCCTCTCCGACCTCCTCGATCAAGGCGAGCATGGCGAGATGATAGACGAACACAACCGCATCTGGATCACCAATTCAGCAATTGAGATCATCGGCGCCCCGGGAGCCCTCCTATCCCTCATCCCTCTCACCCCCTGCATCGGTGTGACCACAAAAAACCTCGCCTACCCGCTTCAGGATGCCACCCTATACGTCGGCCACGGACGCGGCGTCAGCAATGTACTCCTTACAGAGACAGCAAACATCCGCCTCTCCTCAGGGAAACTTTTGGTCATGCTGTGTAAAGACTAATTGAACATTCTATGTTATAATCATACCAACACTTCACAGAGGGGGATTCTAGGATGAAAGTCGGGATCATCATGGGAAGCGATTCAGACCTGCCCGTTATGCGCGGCGCGGCTGATTTTCTGCGGGAGATGGATGTCGCGTTCGAACTCACCGTCGTCTCCGCACACCGCACACCGGATCGGCTCTACGAATATGCCACCACCGCAAAAGAAAGAGGCCTCGGCGTCATCATCGCCGGAGCCGGGGGCGCGGCCCACCTACCCGGTATGGCCGCCTCGCTGACCACCCTGCCGGTGATCGGTGTCCCTGTCCAGACCAAAGCCCTCGGCGGTGTCGACTCACTCCACTCCATCGTCCAAATGCCCCCCGGCATCCCCGTGGCGACTATGGCGATCAACGGAGCAACGAACGCCGGAATCCTCGCAACCTCCATCCTCGCCATCACCGACCCCGTTCTCGCCGACCGTCTCGCTGATTACAAACGCGTTCTAAACGACCTCGTCCTCGGCAAAGTCAACCGGCTGGACAGGCTCGGCTACGAACAATACCTCCTAGAAATGGAGGGAAAATAAGATGACCCTCCTTTATTCTGGCAAGACAAAAGACGTCTACGAAAACCCAGACGGAACGTATACCCTCAAACTCAAAGACGACGCCACCGGCAAAAACGGCGTGTTCGATCCCGGCGAAAACACCGTCGGTCTTAGCATCCTTGGCCTTGGTCGCGAATCCCTCCGCCTCACGCGGTATTTCTTCGACAAACTCACCGCCGCCGGCATCCCCCACCACTTTATCAAAGCCGACATCGACGAAGTGACCATGACCGTCCGCCCCGCAACCGTCTTCGGCAAAGGCCTCGAATTCATCTGCCGCCCCGTCGCAGACGGCAGCTTCGTCCGCCGCTACGGCGCATATATACAGCCGGGCACAGACCTCGACTATCTGGTCGAAGTCACCCTCAAAGACGATGAGCGCGGCGACCCGCCCATCACGAAAGACGCCCTCCTCGCCCTCGGCCTCCTCACCGCTGAAGAGTACGAGACCTGCTACACCCTCACCCGCGCCATCACCAAACTCGTCGCGGACGATCTGGCGGCGAAGGGCTTGCGCTTGCATGATATTAAATTCGAATTTGGCAAAAACCGGGACGGCGAGATCATGCTCATCGACGAAATCTCCGGCGGCTGTATGCGCGCTTATCAAAACGGCACGTCCGTCGCACCCTTGGATTTGACGAAGTTTATTGTGGGGTAAAATCGCCCCATTTTTGTTCCATTATTGCCCCGTTTTGGGCAGTCGAGCATAAAAAATTTATGAATAGAGCGAGGATTTCTATGAAAAAGAGAATCGGCATCATCGGCGGCGGTCAACTGGGAAAAATGATGATTTTGGAAGCCAAACGTCTTGGCTTTTACGTGGTCACCCTAGACCCCACCCCCAACTGCCCCTCCAGCAGCATCAGCGACCATCAAATCGTCGGCGCTTTTGACGATCCCGCGGCTTATGTCGAGCTCGCCAAGTTGGTAGATGTCATCACCTACGAATTCGAACACATCCACGCCCCTGTGCTGGAGGCCTTGGAACAACAGGGCCATACGATCTACCCTTCCGTCTCTAGCCTCAAGACGATCCAGAACAAATATACCCAGAATCAGGCCCTAGAGGCTGCTGGCGTCCCTGTGCCGCGCTTTGCGCTCGTCGAAAGCGTCGCAGACATCAAGCATTGGGGCAATGCCGCCAACTTTGGCTATCCCCTCATGCTCAAAGCCACCCTCGGCGGGTATGACGGCAAGGGCAACGCCCTCATCCGGGACGAATCCGAGGCGGAATCTGCCTTCCAGTCTCTCGGCGGCGGCACGAGACAGGTTATGGTAGAAGAGTTCTGCGATTTCGAACGCGAAATTTCCATCATCGCCTCGCGCGGGATCGACGGGAGCCGCGTGATCTATCCGGCGGCGGAGAATCACCACAGAAACAGCATTCTTGACACGACCATCGTCCCGGCCCGCGTGCCGGATGAGGCGGTGACGAAGGCCACGGAAATCGCGAGCCGTGTGATGGAGGTCTTCCAAGGCGTTGGGACCTTCTGTGCGGAGATGTTTGTGTGCAGGGATGGCTCCGTCTCGGTCAACGAGGTCGCGCCGCGTCCGCATAACTCGGGACATTATACGATTGAAGGGTGCCTTGCGAATCAGTTTGAGAACCACATCCGGGCGATTGTGGGACTGCCCTTTGGCTGTGTGGAATTGCGTAATCCTACGGTCATGGTCAATCTGCTCGGCGAGAGCGATGGGGTGACGGAGCTCCATGGGCTGATGGAGGCGTATCAGGATCCATGTGTGAAGGTGCATCTCTATGGCAAGGAAACATCTGCGCTCAATCGGAAAATGGGGCATTTTACGGTGGTGGATTACACCGTGGAAGGGGCTTTGGAGAAGGCCGAGCGGGCCAAGGGGCTTTTGCATGTGGTTGGGGTGTAGGTGCCTCCTACCAGTGGTTTTTTCTGTTTTTAAATGAGCCTGCGGCTCGTTGCGCTCGTTTCGCCGAGGCGACTCTTGCCCAAAAAGTATGCAAAAAAATGCGCGTCAGATGGCTTTTCCCCCTGCCTGACGCCCCCGTTTTGACGTTTGGTTTGTGGGCATTCAAGGCCAATGGTTCCGCCGGACGAGGCGGAACCACGGAATTTTGTACGCACGGATAAAAGTCAAAAGGAAGAGATTTTTAAGAGAAACCATTCGGTTTCTCTTAAATCGCTTTTTTGCCTACTTTTTGTCAACACAAAAAGCAGGTCGCCTTCGGCGACATGAAGCGCTTGACCCGCCAGGCCAATAGAAATATCCCTATGGAGAAGAATACAAAGCACATCAAAGGGCGTAGGTATGGACCCCGTCTTTGCTGTGTCGTTGTAATCTCCCCTGCAACACCAGATGGTCAATGTGTGAAATTGCTTCTCCTACGGCGAACCATCGCTGGCCGGGCGGGAAGTCGGCCCAGCTTTTGGCGCGGATCGACCAGTGCATTTTAGAGGCGATTTCGTAGCCAGTACTATACGGGTTTTCCTGTACGATGTTCAGAACGTCATCAAGTCGCTCTTCGTGGTGTTTGAGCAGTTCCGGAATCCGTTTTTCGAGCGTGCCTTCGTTCTGCCTGTGTCCTGTCAGTACGGTATTCACGTTGAGGCTAGAGATTTTGTGCAGGCTTGCGAAATAGTGACTGAGCGGGTCCTCCAGTTCTCGCCACCACGCGATGTTAGGAGTGATGTCGAACAGGAGGTGGTCGCCGGTGAAGAGGATGTTGTGTTGGCGTTCATACAGGCAGATGTGCCCTGGGGTGTGGCCCGGGGTTGAGACGACTTCCCAAGTCCATTCGCCGTAGCGCAGTATGTCGCCGTCGTGGAGGGAGGTGACTTCGAACAGGCCTTCGGAGATGAATTTTCGAGCTGGGTTAGCGAGGCGCGTCTCGGTCAATTTTTCCTCCGGGTAGCCCTCTTGGCGAAATCTGCTTTCCCCGTCATTCCACCACTGCGTGTCGCCGGCGGACATGACGTTTCGGAATATCTCCGCGTCCGCGTGTCCCATGTAGACCTTGGAGTCTGCGGAGATAGTCTGTGAAATGAGACCTGTGTGGTCCGCATGGACGTGGGTGGCTAGAACATCGGTTTTGTCCATGTCGAGCCCCAGCTCTCTGATGCCTCTGCGCAAGGTGTCCAGACATTCGGGGCGATTAAAGCCGGTGTCAATGATTAGACTGCGCTGTGGGGACACGATGACATAGCTGTTGAGCCACTTCAAGGGATTACCAGGGAGGTCTACCTGGAGTCTGTATAAATTGCCGTGGATTTGTTTTATCATGCGACTGTCCCTCTCCTTAAAAAAACGTAATCTGCGGCGGCTTATAGGGACGCTTGTAGTCCTCGGTGATGCTTGGCATCTTATAGCGGAGGCCTCGTTTTTGGCATTCCTCGGCGAAGCGTTCGTGGAGTTGTTTTGCGTGGGGGCTGGCACAGGAGTAGCGGTCGCCAAAGCGTTTGGCGTATTGTTCGCGGAGGCCGGGAAATTGTTTGGCTAGTTGTTGATAGAAATACTCTCTCTGCCCTGCCCGGAGCGTTACGCCGAAGGCGGGGTAGATGTATTTTGCGCCGTTGTCGTGGGCCAGCCGGACGATGTTGAGGATGTTCTCCTCTGTGTCTGTGATCCACGGGAGGACGGGCATAAGGAGGACGCCAGCATAGATGCCTTTGTCGGAGAGGGCTCTCAGGGCGCGGAAACGGTCGCTGCTAGGGACGACGTGAGGTTCGATCTGTTTACTCAGCGCGTCGTCCGCTGTGGTGATGGTCAGTTTGACGAGCACCGGGGCCTGTGTTTGGATGTCTTGCAGGACGTCGATGTCTCTTGTGATGAGGGGACTTTTGGTTGCGACTGCTACGCCGAACTCGTAGGCGAAGAGGAGTTCTAGGGCGTGGCGGGTTAGGCTCTGGGTCTGTTCGAAGGGGTTGTAGGGGTCGGACATGGCGCCGGTTGCGACGACACCTTTTTGCACTTTGCGGTTTAGATCGTCTCTGATGATTTGGAGGGCATTTTCTTTGGCGCGAACGCGATCAAAGTTGTCGATGCGGTAGCAGAGGCTCCTGCTGTCGCAATAGATGCAACCGTGGCAGCAGCCTCTGTAGATGTTCATCGTATAGTCCGCGCCGAACCACGCGCTGGCGTGTTTCGTCTTGGTGACGATGGTTTTTGCGGGGATATAGTCCACCTTGATTAGCCGCGCAGGGTTTCGGCGTAGACCTCGCAGCGCCGGACGGTTTCTTGACAGGCGGCGCGGTCTTTGCCTTGGGCGAGGATATAGACCTTTACCTTTGGCTCCGTGCCGGAGGGGCGGACGAGGAAATTAGTGCCGTCCGCCAAGGTGAAGCCGAGGACGTTGGAGCCGGAGAGTTCCATTGCGTTCTCAACGCCATTAGTGGTGCTTTTGCCGCTTTGATAATCGCAGATGGTTACTACCTGTTGTCCGCCGATTTCGGTGGGTGGGCTGGTGCGGAGCGTATCCATGAGGGCCTGCATTTTTTGCAGGCCGTCGTAGCCGGGCATGACGAGGTTGAGTGTGTGTTCTTCGTAGTAGCGACCGAGGGTCTGGAAGTGTTCCTCCAAGCCGTCGATCAGGGTCATGCCGCGGGTTTTGTACCATGCCGCCATTTCGGCGATGATGAGGGAGGCAGTAACGGCGTCTTTGTCTTTGACGAAGGTGCCGATCATATAGCCATAGGATTCTTCGTAGCTGAAGATGACCGTTTTACTGTCTCCCAGCGCTGTGGCTTTTTCCGCCATGTTTTTGAAGCCGGTGAAGGTTTTGTAGGCCGCGAGGCCTTCGCGTTTGGCGATGTCCATCGACATCTCGGTTGAGACGATGCTTTGGATGAAGGCGGCGTTTTGTGGTAGGGTGCCCGCCACTTTTTTGGCGGCGATGAGGTAGCCGAGGAGGAGGACGCCCATTTGGTTGCCGCTGATCATTTGATAGTCGCCATTGTGGCGGACCATTGCGCCGACGCGGTCGGTGTCGGGGTCGGTGCCGATGATGAGTTCGGCCTTATTGGCGCGGGCGAGTTCTAGGGCTAGGGTGAAGCCCTCCGGATCTTCTGGGTTGGGGCTTTTTACGGTTGCGAAAGTACCGTCTGGCACCATTTGGGCGGCGACGGGGAGGATGTGTTGGAAGCCGATGCGGCGCAGGGCTTCTGGCACGACGATGCGGCCTGTGCCGTGGAAGGGGGTGTAGACGATTTTGAAGGTATCGGCGACTTTTGCGACGCTGCCTTGGTCTACGGATTCGTTGAGCACGGCTTCGAGGAATTCTTCGTCCGCCTCGGGACCGAGGATGGTGATGCGCCCTTCGTCTATGGCGGTTTGATAGTCCATGGTTTTAACGCCTGCGAAGAGGTCGATCTCCGCCATGCGTGCGGCGACGACTTTGGCGAAGCTGGTTGGGAGTTGGGCGCCGTCTGACCAGTAGACTTTGTAGCCGTTGTAGGCGGGAGGGTTGTGGCTGGCGGTGATGTTGATGCCCGCTGTGGCGCCATAGCGCGGAATAGCGAAGCTGAGTTGGGGGGTGGGGCGCATGTCGGGGAAAATCCGGACATGTACACCGTTTGCCGCCATGACGGAGGCGGCTTCTTTGGCGAAGAGGTCGGAGTTGATGCGGCAGTCGTATGCGATGACGACACCGGCTTTTGCCGCCGCCTCACCCTCTGCCGAAATCACCTCGGCGAAGCCTTGGGTGGCGTGGCGGATGACGTGGACATTCATGCGGGCGAGGCCCATGCCCATGATTCCGCGCAGACCCGCTGTGCCAAAGGCGAGGGGGGCGTGGAAGCGTTCTTTGATTTCTTGGTCGTCGGATGCTATGGCGTCGAGTTCCGCGCGCTCCTCTGGAGTGAGGGCTTTGGCGAGGCGCCAGTTTTCGTAGGTTTCTCTATACAAGGTCGTCCTCCTCATATCCGTCTTCTGCGATTTCGCCTTCCAGCATACCGATGGCGTCTTCTAGGCGGGTGATGGGTACATAGAGATCGATCCCGGTGCCGGAGATGCCGATGATGACGCGACCGAAGGAGCCGCCGTTGGGGTATTGCGTCACGACGGGGATGCCTTCGGATTCGAGCATGCTGATGACGATCTGCCCCTCTAGGTCTACTGCGCTCAAGTGGACCAGGAATGCTGGTTCTATGGGCTTTCCGTTTTCATCATTGGGCCAAGGGAGTCCTTTTGTTGGTTTACCGAAGCTCCAGTTTTCAAAGGCCATGGTGTGGGGCCTCCTTTTTTGTTTTGGAATTAGTATATCATGAATAGGTGTTTTTCTCTATACTGTGTACCGTTCTTTTTTATTAGCCTGCGGCTCGCTACGCTCGTTTCGCTGAGGCGACCTACTTTTTTGCATCGCGCAAAAAAAGTATGCAAAAAAAGCGATTTAGGGGCTTCGCCCCTAAAGACCCCTTTTTGACTTTTGGTTTGTGTGCGTTCAAGTCAAGTGGTTCCGCCTGCCGGCGGAGGTTTAGGTCGCTTTCTGGCGTACGCGTTCCTGTGCGGTAGGTGCGATCGAATGTGCGGTGCTCTTCGCACTGCATTCCCATCCGCCGGCCGAGGCGGAAGACATGCGTTGTGTTTCGCTGTGCATAAAAGTTAAAAGGAAGAGATCTTTAAGAGAAACCATTCGGTTTCTCTTAAATCGCCTTTTTGCTTCTTTTTGGCGAAACAAAAAGAAGGCCCGTCCGGCAGGACATTCAGCCTGCGAGCCCGCAAGGCTCATAAATAGCCCTATGGCAATAAGAAAAGAGAAAGACCCGGCACAAATGCGCCGGGCCTTTTTTATTTTACGATATCGCCCGCAGATTCGAGGTATGATCCGGCTCGACGGGGGCCAGCAAATAGTCGATGTCTGCTCCGAGGCCTTGCATTTTTTCGACGAGGTCTTCATAGCCCCGTTCGATGTAGTGGATCTGCTCTACGATTGTCTCGCCTTGGGCGGCTAGGCCCGCGATGACGAGAGCTGCACCTGCCCTAAGGTCACAGCAGGAGACGGGTGCGCCGGTGAGGCCAGTGACGCCTTCGATGACGGCTGTTTTGCCGTCTACCTGGACTGTTACGCCCATTTTTTTGAGCTCGTCCAGATAGCGATAGCGGTTGTCCCAGATGCTCTCGGTGATGATGCTGGTGCCTTGTGCTAGACAGAGCGCGATGCCGATTTGGGGTTGCATATCTGTCGGGAAGCCGGGATAGGGCATGGTTTTGATGTTGGTGCGGTGGAGCGGGCCGTCTCGTTTGACGAGGACCGCTTCGCCGAGGTCTTTTACGGTGACGCCCATCTCTTGGAGTTTGGAGGTGATACACTCCAAGTGTTTGGGGATTACATTTTTAACGAGTACTTCCCCACCGACGGCGGCCACTGCCGCCATGTAGGTACCGGCTTCGATTTGGTCGGGGATGATGGAGTAGGCGCCGCCGGTGAGCTGGCCTGTGCCGTAGACGCGGATTACGTTGGTTCCGGCGCCGCGGACGTCTGCGCCCATGGAATTGAGGAAGTTTGCGAGATCTACGATGTGCGGTTCGCGGGCGGCATTTTCGATGGTAGTTTTGCCTTTGGCGAGCACGGCAGCCATCATAATATTCATGGTTGCGCCGACGCTGACGACGTCGAGATAGACCGCGTTGCCGGTGAGACCGTCTGGGGCTTTGGCATAGACCATGCCAGCTTCGACTTCGACTTTGGCGCCGAGGGCGTTGAAGCCTTTGATGTGTTGGTCAATCGGGCGGGCGCCGAGGTCGCAGCCGCCGGGCATGGAGACTTCAGCGTGGCCAAAGCGGCCCAGGGCCGCACCGATTAAATAGTAAGAAGCGCGGATCTTCCGCATGAGTTCAGAGGGGACACCGGTCTGCCGGGCTTGGCTACAGTCAATATCTATTGTGCTGCGGTTAACTCTGCGGATGGTCGCGCCCATTTGCTCCAGAATATTGAGGAGCAGCGACACATCGCTGATGCGGGGTACGTTTTCCAGACGGCAGACTCCATCGACCAGCAGGGCGGCGGGGATGATGGCAACTGCGGCGTTTTTCGCGCCGCTGATTTCCACTTCGCCATATAAGGGCTTGCCGCCTTTGATGAGATATCGGTCCAAGTATTCACCTTCTCACTTTGGTCATTTCTTGCGATTAGTATGTCCAGCGAGAGTTCTTCTCACGCGCTTTTTCTCAAAGATTATATCAATTAATTCCGGAAAAAGCAACAAATAAAATCAACGAACTGTAACAATTCTGCAACAATACTCTGCAGCGTGTTACAGCATTCATCTGCTTCTTTTCTTTTTCCCTGTTTCGTAGTATACTGATAGACTACCTTTTACATATAGGCAGGGCCTGAATATGGATATTACACTCCGCAAAATTAATCGCGCCGAGGTGCTCAGATATCTCGGTTATGGCGACAACGCGCCGGACGCTTTGGTGGCGGCACAACTCGATGAGGCCGAAACCATTGTCCGGCGTTTGGCAAAGCCGCGCGTATTGTATCGCCTGTTTGACCTGGAGCCTGCGGGCGAGACTCTTCGCGTCCGGGGCACGGCGCTGGACCTTGCGGGCGAGGCCATTCTGGCGCATCTTGCGGGAGCGGATCAGTGTGTCCTCTTGGTTGCCACGCTGGGCATGGCGGTGGAACGGGAGATTTTTCGGTTGCAGGTGGTGGATCTCGCGCTCGCGACGGTGGTAGATGTTACGGCGAGTGCGGCGATTGAGCAGGTTTGCGACCAGGTACAGGAGGAACTTGCGGAGATGACCGCGTCCAAGGGGCGGTTTTTGACTACGCGTTTTTCGCCCGGATACGGAGATATGCCACTCTCGCTCCAACAGCCTTTTTGCAGCGTCTTGGACGCCGGGAAAATCGGGGTGACGGTTTCGAAGTTTTATTTATTGACACCGCGGAAGTCGGTGACAGCTGTTTTTGGGATTTGTCGTGAGCCGGTTTCGGCTCCGTTGAAAGCTTGTGCGCTTTGCGCCATTGCGGATACTTGTAGTTTGAGAAAGGCTGGGACGTCCTGTGGGAAGTTTGATTGATCTTAAAAGTCGGTGCGCCGAGGGCACGGCACCCTACATTTTGTTGGACGGCGGAATGGGGACGATGCTGCAACAGGGCGGGCTTTGCGCCGGAGAGAATCCTGTGGCGGCGAACATTACCCGGCCGGAGTTAGTGGAGTCCATCCACCGCGCCTATGTGGAGGCCGGGAGCGATATCATCCTCACGAACACCTTTGGGGCCAGCCGGAAGAAGCTGTTGGATACGGACTATACGCCAGCCGAGGTGATCGGTGCCGCTGTGCGGGTGGCGCGGCGGGCGGCGGACGACCGGGCTAAAGTCGCCCTCGACATCGGGCCTTTGGGTGAGCTGCTTTCCCCGCTCGGCACTTTGACCTTTGACGAGGCTTATGACTTATTCCGGGAGCAGATCGAAGCGGGCGCCGAGGCTGGGGCGGACCTTGTGTTTATCGAGACGATGACGGATTTGCAGGAGGTTCGGGCGGCCTTGCTTGCCGTGAAGGAGTGCTCTGATCTGCCGGTGTTTGTGACGATGAGTTTTGAGCCGTCTGGGCGGACGTTTACGGGGGTTTTGCCGGAGAGTTTTGCCATCGTTGCGACGGGTCTGGGGGCGGATGCGATAGGGGTCAACTGCTCTATGGGGCCGGATCAGATGGTGGATGTGGTGGATCGGATTTTGCGCCATACGGATTTACCGGTGATTGTCAAGCCCAACGCAGGATTGCCGGACCCGTTTACCGGGGCGTATGACATGGCGGCTGATGTCTTTGCGGAGTCGATCGAAGTTTTGGCCGCTATGGGTGCAAGTATCCTCGGCGGATGTTGCGGGACGAGCCCTGCGTATATCGAGGGGCTGCGAGCGCATTTTGCGAACGATACCCGGCCTAAACTGGGCAAGCGTCCGCGGCAAAGTCTCGTTTGCTCGGCGTCGAAACTGGTCGTCATTGATGGCGTGCGGGTGATCGGGGAGCGGATCAATCCTACGGGAAAGCCGGAGTTTCGGCGGGCGCTCGGAGAGGGGAATCTGGATTACATCTTAGAACAGGCCATCAGCCAAGAGACGGCTGGGGCGGATTTGCTGGATGTGAATGTCGGTTTGCCGGGGCTGGACGAGCCGCGGACGATGGCGGATGTGGTCAACGCGATTCAAGCGGTGACGGGGCTGCCCTTACAGGTTGACTCGTCGGATCCGGCGGCTTTGGAGGCGGGGCTGCGCGCGTTTTGCGGGAAGGCGATTGTCAACTCGGTGAACGGGGACGCGGCGGTGTTAGATCGCGTGTTGCCCTTGGTGAAGAAATATGGCGCGGCGGTGGTCGGGCTGACCCTCGATGAGGCGGGACTGGCGGAGACGGCGGAGCGGAAACTCGCAATTGCGCGGCGCATTTTGGATGCGGCGATTGCACACGGGATTCCGAAGGAAGATGTTTATATTGACTGCCTCACACTCACCGTCTCGGCTCAGCCGGAGGGGGCGGTGCAGACGCTGCGGGCGGTGCGAACCGTGCGCGAGGAGCTGGGACTGCAGACGGTGCTTGGGGTATCGAACATTTCCTTTGGGCTGCCGAACCGGGAGTTGGTGAATCAGACGTTTTTGACCGCCGCGCTGGAGGCGGGGTTGACTTTGCCGATTCTCAATCCGAACAGCCGGTTGATGATGGATGCGGTGTCCGCGTTTCGGCTGCTCCATGGGGCCGATCCGGACGGGGCGGGATTTATTGCGCGGTTTGCGGATGCGTCGGAGCGTGAGGCCGTGCCGTCTGCCACCACCGGGACTCCCATCGGCGATATTGGTCAGGCAATTGCACGGGGGCTGAAGGAGGATGCGCGGCGGATTACGGCGGAGTTGATGCAGGCTATGCCGGAGATGGCGGTGGTGCAGGAGCATCTCATCCCGGCGCTGGACAGTGTGGGGCGGCAGTTTGAGGCGGGGACGCTCTTTTTGCCGCAGCTTCTCAACGCGGCAAGCGCGGCTGGAGAGGCGTTTGAGGTAGTGAAGCAACGGCTCGCGCAGAATGGCGGGGCGACGATTGACAAGGGCACCATCGTCCTCGCGACAGTGCGGGGGGACATTCATGATATTGGCAAAAATATTGTGAAGGTGATTTTGGAGAATTACGGGTATCGCGTCATTGACCTCGGACGGGACGTTTTGCCAAAACGGGTTGTGGAGGCGGTTCTCAAGGAGCAGGTAAAGCTTGTCGGGCTGTCCGCCTTGATGACGACTACGCTGGGGGGCATGGCGGAGACGATTCGGGCACTGCGGGCGAGCGGGCATGCTTGCAAGATCATGGTGGGCGGCGCAGTATTGACTGCGGATTACGCCGCCGAGATCGGCGCGGATTATTACGCGAAGGACGCGAACGAAGGCGTGGCAATTGCGCGGGAGGTATTCGGTGAATAAAACGGAGTTTTTGCGGAACTTTGAGCAAGGCCCGCTCCTGTTTGACGGGGCGATGGGGACTTGTTATGCTGCCTTGAGCGGGAACCTTACGGAACGGTGTGAGGTTGCAAACCGGACGAATCCGGAGCTGATTCGGCGCATTTTGGGGGACTATATCGATGCGGGATGCCGGGCGATTAAGACCAATACGTTTGGTATCGGTCCCATTGCGGCGGAGTTTGGGCGCGAAGAGGCGTTTGATCTGACGGATCGCGCTTGGGCAATTGCGCAGGAGGCTGTGGATGGACGGGATATCGCCATCTTTGCGGACTTTGGCCCGCCGACGGGGGAGGATGCGGATTGGGAGGCGATTTATCTCGATCTCGCAAATCATTTTCTTTCGCTTGGGGCACGTTTTTTTCTGTTTGAGACATTTCCGGACGATGCGCTCATTCGCGCGGTAGCGGCGCATCTGCGGACGCGGGAGCCGGATGTGTATATTGTGGCTAGTTTCGCTGTTTTTCCGGACGGATTTACTGGAGCGGGACTGTTTGGCAAGGACCTTGCGGAGCGGCTTTATGATGATGGCCTAGCGGACGCCGTTGGCTTTAACTGCGTGTCTGGGCCGGGGCATTTACTGCGGTTGGTGGAAGAGATGGATACGGCGCGGTATCCGCTCACGATTATGCCCAATGCCGGATACCCGACTACGGTTGGTGGGCGGACGATTTATGGCAATAATCCCACTTATTTTGCCGATCGGATGCGGGAGATGGCGGCACGGGGCGTGAAGCTGCTTGGCGGGTGCTGCGGGACGGATGCGGATTATATCCGCGAGACGGCGCGGGCGCTTTATGGGGAGCGGATCACGCCAATCTCTGCTGTGCCCAAGGCGGCAGAGGCGGCGAAGTCTCAGCGCGAAAACCGGTTCCGCGACAAGTTGATGCGCGGAGAGCGGGTGTTTGCCGTGGAATTTGATTCTCCCTTGGACAGCGATATTGAGCGGTATATGGCGGGCGCGGCGGAGCTCAAGGCCGCGGGAGCGGATATTATTACGATTGCGGACTGTCCTGTGGCGCGGTCTCGGATGGATTCGTCTATTGTGGCTTGCAAGGTGCACCGGGAGCTTGGGATTGATACTTTGCCGCACTTGACTTGTCGGGACCGCAACCTCAACGCGACGCGGGCGCTTTTGCTGGGGCTTTCCGCAGAGGGAGTGCACAATGTGCTCATCGTCACGGGGGACCCTATCCCGACGGCGGAGCGGGATGTGGTGAAGAGTGTGTATAACTTCAATTCCCGTATGCTGGCTCGGTATATCCGGCAGCTGAGCAGCGATGTGTTTCGGACGCCGTTTTGTATCGGCGGGGCGCTGAATGTCAACGCAACGAATTTTGACGCGCAGCTTCGGCTGGCGCGGGAGAAGGTCGAATGTGGTATTGAGATGTTGTTTACGCAGCCGATTATGACACCGCGCGGGGCGGAGAATCTGCGGCGGGCGAAGCGGGAGTTAGATGTGAAGATTCTGGGCGGGATTATGCCCATTGTCAGCCATCGGAATGCGCAGTTTATTTCCAGCGAGTTGCAGGGGATGGATATTTCCGCGGAGACGGTGGAGTTGTTTCTGGATAAGTCGAAAGAGGAATGCGCGCGGCTCGGAATTGAACTCGCGCTGGAGATGGCGGAGCGGATTGCGGGTGACATTGACGGGTATTACCTGATTACGCCGTTTTCGCGGACGGATATGATTGTGGAGATTTTGGGGAAGCTGAGGTAGGGGCGGTCGCCTCTACGACCGCAATAAAGGAGGCCACTATGCTAGATCATATCCAAGTTCAAACTGCCCAAGTTGTTGAAGAACTGCTAGCAGCCGCAACCCTTGTGCCCGGGGACCTCTTTGTGGTGGGGTGTTCGACCAGTGAGGTTCTGGGCAAGCAGATCGGCAAGGCCGGGAGTCTGGAGGTTGCTGCCGTGCTTTTTGATGGTATCTATCCTGCACTTTCGGCGAAAGGCATCTCCCTCGCGGTGCAATGCTGTGAACATCTGAACCGGGCTTTGGTGGTGGAGCGGGGCGTTGCGTTGGCGTATCGGTCGGAGATTGTGTCTGCTATCCCGTTTCCCGACGCGGGCGGGTCTTTTGCCGCTGTGACGTGGAGCCGGTTTGCGGACCCTGTCTTGGTCGAGGCTGTCCGCGCGCAGGCTGGGCTCGATATCGGGTTAACGATGATCGGGATGCACCTCGCCCCTGTGGCTGTTCCGGTGCGGCTTGGTCTGCGTGCTATCGGCGAAGCTCCGATTATTGCGGCAAAGACACGGCCTAAGCTGATCGGTGGTGCGCGGGCGAGGTATGAGTAGAGGCGAACTGTGTTCGCCCGCCTCCCGCTATTCTGACGGGCGAACACAGTTCGCTCCTACAACCGCGACATGTTTTGATTGACTGTCGGATAAAAACTCGATATGATAAAAAGATACTATGAAGAGCGAGGCGCACGGCATGAGACATCGATTGAATTGGGATGCATATTACTTCCGCTGGGGCGTTACTGCTTTTGCGGTCGTGGTGTGCAGCATTCTCTTTTATGCCGCTGTGACCCGCTTTCCCGCCTTGTTTGGCAGTATTCAATCGCTCCTTGGCATCCTCGCCCCTGTTCTGTGGGGCTTGATTATCGCCTATATGCTCACCCCCATCGCGAAGCGGTTGGAGCGCTTGCTCAGACGTCTGTTCCCGGGGCTTGCTGACGGACGGGGGGCGCGTATTTTCCGCGCTATTTCCATCGTGCTCGCTATTTTGATTACGCTTTCGTTACTTACGCTTATCTTAGTTAATCTTCTGCCCCAGATTTACGCCAGCCTCGAGACTTTGATCTTCCGTCTGCCCGGCTATGTCACTACAGTGATCGCCTTTGCTCAGCATATGTTGGACGGCATTCCCGGCGCGGAAGAGGTCGCGATCAACCTTTTGGAGGAGGGCGAGGCTTGGCTGCTCAATTGGGTCAACGCGACACTCTTGCCCAACATCGACGTCATTATCCTCGCGATGACGGCGGGTGTTTGGGGGTTTGTGCAAATTCTCATCAACCTCTTCCTCGGACTGGTGCTCTCCGTCTATGTCATGTATAACCGGGAGCGGTTTGCCGCGCAGATTAAAAAACTGCTTTATAGTCTGATGCCAGGAAAGCAGGTGGCTTTAACGCTCCGGGGGGCACAGCATGTGGACCGGGCTTTTGGGCGGTTCTTCCTCAGCCGCGTGCTTGATTCCCTGTTTATCGGGACTACGGTTTTCCTCTTCCTTACGGTCATGGGCATGCCTTATGTGGCGCTGATTACGGTGGTCGTCGCCATCACCAATACGATCCCTTTTGTCGGCCCTTTCATCGGCGGAATCCCCGCCGCACTCCTGATTTTTATGGAGAATCCGATTCAGGGTTTGATTTTCGCTGTTTTCATCCTCGTTTTGCAGCAGATTGACGGGAACATCATCGGACCGAGGATCGCGGCAAATGTCACGGGATTGCCAGGGTTTTGGATTTTGTTCTCTATTCTCGTCGGCGGCGGGCTGTTTGGGTTTACGGGGATGCTCCTCGGTGTGCCTGTGTTCTCTCTGATCTACGACGGATTTGGCTACCTGACGGATCGGCGGTTGAAGCGGCTGGGGTTGTCTACGGACACGATGGCATATTCCGCTAATGCGCCTCCGCTTGCCGCGCCAGTGGAACCGACTGCGGAGGATGACGCAAAATCAGAATAGCGGGCGATCTATTCAAGTAGGAGCGGGGCTGCTCCCCCGCTCCTACATCGCCTATTGACAAATGATCTGATCTCGGGTATACTGGCTCTTGTTCTCGGACGATTAGCTCAGTTGGTAGAGCATCCGCTTGACGTGCGGAGGGTCAGCAGTTCAAGTCTGTTATCGTCCACCACTAGAAAAATCCCCGCAACCTCATCGGTTGCGGGGATTTATGTTTATTGAGAGCCTGTTTATTCTATTTCAGGTGGCAGATTGCGGAAGATGTCACAATCGTAAAACTCAACAATACACAACTCTAGGCCATCACACAATTTTTTCACGGTGATAGCGCTCACATCTCGGCGGTCCGGCTGTAACATGCTGTAGACGGTGGAGGGCGACACACCTGCCAATCGTGCAAGATGTGTATAGGAAATGGAGCGTTCTTTGCACAGTTGGACGAAACGCTCTACGATAGCATCTTTAATCATTGCCCTCACCACCTTCCGGTCAAGTTAAGACAATCCTACCAATCAATACGCAACTACGTATACGCACTTGCGGATATCAAATATTTCTGATACACTGGCCTCGAACATCAATTCGCCTTGTTCTAAAGCAGGGCAAAAGGAGGCATCTGGTTACATGGATACAGGAAAAATGGAAGAAGTGTTGCAGAAAATCGCCGAAGCGCACGGGGTTAGTGTCGAAGAAGTCCGGCGTGAAATCGAGCTTGCCGCCAAATTCGCACAGGAAAATCCGGATCCGAAAATACAAGCGCACTGGGCCAGCATTCCGCGCAGAGGGGACGCGCTCACGCCAAACGAGTTAATCGCGCATCTTGCAACGATGGTTGAGGATCGGATGAAATAGTTAGCGGCATTCTCAAAAATGCCCCTTGACAAACAAAAACATCCGTGCTATTGTTAGCAAAATTCATTTACAATCGAGGAAAGGAGTCTGGCTTATGAACCGTTTTCAAACTGTTGCTCAATTTAGCTTTTGGTTTTGGTTTTTTGACGGGGTTTGCCAGGCACCGTCTTTTTCCTCATTGCCAAAATAAAATGAGCAACTGAGCGTAAAGACAACCGGGCAAACCTCTCAAACAGGTTTGCCCGGTTTTTTGTTTTAACAGTGTGCAATTATGAAAAGGAGCGTTTTACAATGAGAAAAGACTTACAAGGGACCCCCGTCTACAGACCGCCCGGCAGCCAATATTTGAACTTGGCGAACAATGAGAATTTCTATGCCACGTGGTGGTATGAGGTCCTCGGCGGACAGATGGACGACATTGTAAAAGCACTCCCCTTTCACCAGTATGGAACCGCCAGCTATGAGCCGTTGATTGCGGGCTATGCAAAGTATCTAAACCTCGCGCCCGAGCAGGTGCTGCCGGCGCCAGGGTCGGACAGTTTGATTCCGCTCCTCATCAACGCCCTGTCTGAGCATACGGTTTTGACCTTTGATGTGGACTTCTTCCGCTACGGGCAATTTGCTAAGATTCTGAAGCGCAAGCACGTGACAGTCCCGACCGCGGGCGGTGTAGACGGTTTGATCGACGCGGCGGCGGAGCAGCAGGCGGATGTGATCTTTTTCTCGAACCCGAACAATCCACTCGGGATCCTACAGAAGCGGGACGCGCTGGTCAAATTGCTCGACAGCGTAGACTGCTATGTGGTGATCGACGAGGCGTATGCGGAGTATGCGAACGAGAGCGTGGCGGACCTTGTGACAAAGTATCCAAAGTTGCTTGTGATGCGGACTTTGTCGAAGGCCTGGGGACTGGCGCGGCTCAGAGTCGGATTCCTGCTTGCTGATGCGGACTTGATCCAGTACGTGTCCGCGGTGCGCGGTCCGTTTTCACTCAGTGATTTGAACGCGAACATCGCGACTGCCGCCCTGGCTTACGAGCACTTGATGCGCGCTTCTGTGGAGGAGACGATTCAGACGCGCACCTGTTTTATCGAGTTTTTGCAGGCATATGATCTTACGGTTTTGCCCAGTGCTTCGAACTTTGTTTTTGTCCAGGCCGCGGACGCACGGGCGATTGCGGCGCAGGTGTTAGCAGATGGAATCGCCCTCGCGGCGTTTGACAGCGGTCTTCGGATCACGATCGGGACGCTGGCGCAAATGGAGCGTTTACAAAATAGCTTGGCAAAGTATTTGCCGAGCGCGAAATGAGGATACTTACTGTGCAGCTATTCAAAGAGAATCTATTCAAAGTTCTGAATGGCATGAGCATCGGCATTATTGTGGCCTTAATGCCCAGCGCCATGCTCGGGAACATTATCGGGCAGTTTGACGCGCCTTATCTGGCCATGCTCCTCGCGCTTTCCACATCTATGCTCGCTTTGGCCATGGGCATTTGCATCGGCTTGCAGTTTAAGCTGGACCCGATTTCCCTCTGTATTCTCGCGATTTCGACGATGGTCTCGGGCGGCGCGGTACGCGGCGTTGTAAACGGCGCGATTCAAGTGCAGGGTTCTGGCGATGTGCTCAACGCAACGCTCGGCGCAGTTATCGCCTTGGCGATTATTCTCACGTTCGGCCATCGTCTCAAGGCTTATAAACTACTCGTGCTTGCTCCGACTACGCTGATTATCGTCGGCACGATTACCAGCCTCACGGCGGCGCCTGTCGGCGCGATTACGGGTTATGTCGGCATGATGATCGCACACTTCACGACATTACAGCCGCTTATCATGTCTATTTTGATTGCGATGTCGTTCGGGCTTATCATTGTCTCTCCGCTTTCTACGGTGGCTGTCGCGCTGCTGATCCAGTTAAGCGGAACGGGTTCCGCGGCGGCGAACGTCGGCTGCGCGGCGGCGGCAATCACGCTGGGTATTTTGAATTATCGCAGCAACGGACTCGGGACTTCTTTGGCACATTTCTTGGGGTCGCCTAAGATTCAGGTGGCGAATTTTATCAAGTCTCCCATCATGATCTTGCCGGGCCTTGCCGCCGGAGCCATCGCGGCGATTTTTGTGCCTCTTTTTGGTGCTGTCGGAACGCCGATGTCGGCGGGCTTTGGTCTTTCCGGTCTTATCGGGCCGCTCGGGCACCTTGGCCTCACGGGATTTGACGCGTATAATATCTTTGTCGCCGCCTTCGTCTTCGCTGTGGTCCCGGCGGTTACAAGTTTTGCGATGGCATGGCTCTTCCGCGACGTGTTGAAGATCGTCAGAGACGAACAATATAAGCTGGACTTTTAATGTGAATAAAGGAGAAAATATATGAAAATCGCAATCGCTGGGGCTGGGGCAATGGGGAGCCGCTTTGGATATATGTTATCCAAGGCCGGGATGGATGTCACCTTGATCGACCAATGGGAACCGCAGGTGACCGCAATCCGGGCACATGGGCTGCAGGTGAATGACAAGGGCGAAATGACGACGGTACAGCTTCCTATCTACTACCCGGAAGAGGCCATACAAAATCAACTTCAACCCGATCTTATCATTCTATTTACGAAGTCTTTGCAACTGGAGGGTATGGTACAGGCGATCTTGCCGATTATTTCGAAGGACACGAAGGTATTGTGCCTCTTAAATGGCCTCGGGCATGAGGTGATCGTTGAGAAATATGTGCCCAAGGAAAACTTTTTCCTCGGCAACACCATGTGGACTGCCGGTCTGGAAGGGCCTGGGAAAGTGAAAATGATCGGGAATGGGAGCATTGCATTGCAAGAACGGATGCCGGAGTCGAGGGAAACCGCAGTGCGTATTGCCGCGCTTCTGTCTGAGGCTGGCTTGAATGCGGCGGTTTCGGAGCATATTATGTACGACATCTATAAAAAAGCATGTGCCAACGGCTCTACCAACGCGCTCTGCACGATGCTGGAAGCGAATCTGTATACGGTGGGTAATACCACTTGCGCAGTAGATATTGTGCGGGCCTTTATTGATGAGTACGCGGATGTCGCGGCGGTGGAGGGGGTTGCGTTGGATCGTGACGCGATTACGGCTTATGTCAAGACGGCTTTTGACCCCAATGGGATCGGGCTGCACTTCCCTTCCATGTATCAAGATTTGATTACGAACAATCGCCTGACTGAGGTGGATTGTATCAATGGGATCATTGCGGAAAAGGGAAAGGCTTATGGCATCTCTACGCCCTATTGTGCGTTTATGACGCAGCTGATTCATTGCAAAGAGGAAATTGCAGGCGCAAAATAGTGCGCGGGCGGCATCTGAATGAAGCAGAAAAGTCCGAATCTACCAAGGCGTGGGTTCGGATGTTTTTCTTGCAAAAATCGGGTCCGACTGCTATGCTGGGAGAAAGTGTGCGCGTAGAGGAGAGAGAGCATTGGATTGTGTATCAAAGAAGCATCCGCTATCTGCTTACCTGAAGTTTTTTCTGTTGCCCTTGATCGGGATCGTTGCGTTTTTCGTGAATATCCCCCTGCCGAGCTATACCATCGTCGGGGCGACGGTTGCGGAGAATTCGACGATTTTGGTCAACCACTTGACCAGTTTCCTCAGGGCTTTGCTCTGGAACGGGAATATTCGGGTGATGCCCTATATCGTCCTTGCGATCTCGGTCTATGGGCTGGTGGACCTCTATGTGCGGCGGAAGAAGCATTTTTCGAATACGGTTAACAAAGTGTTCGCCGTGATTAAGATGATCGGCGTTGTCTTTGTGTTTTTCGCGGTGTTTCATTTTGGTCCTGAGGTCATGCATGAGCCGCGGGCTTTGCTTGGCGGCAGGGGGATTTCGGCTTTTGTGATGAATAGTATTTTGATTTCCATCACCATCAGTATCCCTTTGGCCGCTATTTTTCTGCCTTTTTTGCTCAATTACGGGCTGGTGGAGTTTGCCGGGGTGCTGGTCCGGCCGATTATGCGGCCGGTTTATCGGCTTCCGGGCCGTTCGGCTGTTATTTTGGTGACTGCGCTGCTCGGCAACTTCTCTGTGGGGCATATCGCGGTCAATGGGCAGTATGAAGAGGGGCATATGACGGAGCGGGAGTCGGTTGCGATTTGCACCAGTTTTTGCAATCCCTCGATTGCGTTTATGCTGGTTTTGGCGATCAATACGGGGATGATGGCGCATTGGAACGCGTTTTTCTGGTCGGTGTTCCTGATTACGCTGATTGTGTCCTTTATTGGGGTCCGTATTTTCCCGCTTTCTCGGATTCCGGACAGTTATGCGCCCGGTATTACGCCGCATCCGGAGACGGTATACAAGCATAAGATCCTGCAAAGCGCCTTTGGGGAGGCGCTTTGCACCGCAGAGACTTCGCAAAATCCCTTTCAAGCCATCGCACAGATACTGAAAGCGACCTTTGCTATCCTCGCCGCGATCATTATGGGGGCCGGATTCTCTACCTCTGTGGGGATGTTACTCTACTTTTATACGCCCATTTTCGAGTGGATTGGGGTCATTTTCCACCCCATTTTGTGGCTGGTACAGATACCCGCCGCGGAGGTGAATATGGCCGCGACGGGGGCCGCTATCTCGCTCTTAGAGGTGACGATTCCTTCCCTATTGGTCAGTTCAATTGACCAGTGGTCGGTCCATATTCGATACATGATGGCGGTTATTCCGTTGACATCGGTGATCTTTCTGGGTAGTTTTGTGCCCAGTTTGCTCTCCCAAAACATACCGGTAAAGTTCTGGCATCTGCTGGTAATCTGGTTTGAACGGATGGTAATGTCGATCTTTTTTGCGGGGATATTCTCCTTGATTCTGTTTGGGATACCGAGTTAAATGAACCGGAACCGTTTCCTTCTCGTCCCTTTATGGGACCTTATCCGTCCCTTTTGAGACTTAAAAAACTCCGAACCCACCGTATATGGGTTCGGAGTTTTGCGTTTCTGATTTTCCAATGCCTAACTGCGTTTATGCAAAATTGATTACGACGTCGTCGCCGAAGGCGATGAAGATGAATTCGCTGACGGAGGTCATGGTCATTTCTTCGCCGTCGAAGATCATGGTCATGTCCATTTCCATGGTCATCGAGACTGGGTTGTCGTTTGCGTCTACGATGATGGTCATGGGAACGTCGCCCATGGTGATTTCGAGGTCCATGCCGAGGTCGGCGAGCATACCGTCTACGGCGGCCATTGCGAAGTCCATCATGAGTTGACCGTCTAGTACGACGTGCATGTGGGTGTAACCGTCGATCACTTCGATTTCAGCGGAGAGGAAGGCTTCCGCTTCGACGTCTGGCATGTTCATCGCGTCTTCGAATATCCCTTCCAGCATTTCCGGCAGGAGGAACTCAGAGGGGATTTCTTGCCCGTCTACGATCATGCGGATTTCGGTGAAGGAGGTGCCTTCCATCGCCATGTACATTTCCATGGTGGTGGTGCCGAAGGCGTCCATGTCCATTTCCATGACCATGAAGGATCTTGCGATTTCGCCTTCGACGATCATTTGCATGTGGCCGTGGGTGACGGAGTGGATGGTTTCGCCCATGAAGTCCATGGTCATGTCCATGGTGAATTCGAGGTCGTACGCACCGTCTTGGCCAGGGCCGAGGTTCATGGAATTCATGATTTGCAGATAGGCCTCAAAGGCGTGTTCCTGGGGGTCTTGTACCGCCGGGGGTGTTGGGGTCGCGGTTGTGCCGCCTCCGCATGCCGCGAGTGTCACGACGAGGAGGAGTACAAGTAGAATTGCTCCGATTTTTTTCATCATTTTTTATTTCCTCTCTTTCTGGCTGGTGAGCCAATCAATATCTATTGTACTATAGTTTTTTTAGCAATGCAAGCACTTTGCATTGCTCCTTGTAAGGCACGGGGCACTTGGGACCGGTCAGGCTCCTTTTTCAAAGGAGGCTTTTGGGGGGCGGGGCGTCCTGCGTATATACCAGAGCCGGCGGGCGGCAGATTGCCGCCCCTACGCGTGCAACAAAGAGTACGGCTCACTTGTGTGAGCCGTACTCTTTTGATTTTCTTTATCGTACTCTGACTAGGACTTCGGCGTTCATGTTGCCGACGCTGGCTCTGATGATGGACTGTTGGCCGGCGCTTCGGCCTTCTATGGTGACGCGGCGGGGGTCTTCGTGGTCGATGGTGATGCCGACCGCCAGGTGGTTCTCTGTCAGCCATTCGATGTTGGCGACGGCGTCTGTGGGGAAGATTTCGGCCCAGAGGTCGATCTGGGTGCCGACGTGGATGGTCATTTCATTGATGCCTGGTCTGTAGTAGGCCCAGGTGATGTTGACTGAGGTGACCGGGACCGGCGTGGGTGTTGGGGTTGGCGTCGGGATTGGAGTGGGGGTGGGGTCTTCGTTTTCTTCCCCATTGCCCGCTCCCCCGCCTTGGCCTTGCGACATGCCGGGGCCGCCGGGGGTCGGGGTGCCGACGGGGTCGGCGTTGAGGTCCAGCACTGCCGCGCTGATGACGGTGATGACAAGCACCAGCACTAACAGCGCCTGGATCATCCGCCGGGCGGACGCGTCTCCGCTATCGTTGGCGCGTTTTCCGCCGCGGCTTCGACCGGCGCCGCAATAGGGGCATCTGAGTTTCAGCCCCGAATAGTTCCGATCGCATCGGCCGCATTTTACATTTGGGATCAGGCTCATAGCCGTTTCTCCTTTATCTTAGACACAGAAAAGCCCGTATGTTACCTGTATCCATTTTACCGCAAATGGCTTAGTTCGTCAATATCAGACTATGCCAATCTCCGTCTTGGTGGCGGCCCGCGATTTGGAATCCGCCTGTTTGGAAGGCTTCTTCCACTTCGCGTTCGCGTCCGTTTATGATGCCGGCGCAGATCATGTGTCCGCCGGGGGCCAGCCAGGGGGCGGTAAAGTCTGCGAGGCTGATGAGTACGTCCGCTACGATATTGGCTAGGATGAGGTCGTATTGCGTTTGACCGAGCTTTGTGCGGAGGGGGCCTTTGGCTAGGATGTCGCCGTAATGGACGGTGAGTTTTGTGTTGTCCAGCCCGCTCCAGGCGGCGTTGGCCCTAACTACGTCTGGGGCTTTGGGGTCGATGTCGCAGGCGGTGGCGTGGTCGGCTCCTAAGAGAAGGGCGGCGATGGAGAGGATACCGCTGCCGCAGCCGAGGTCTAACACCCGTTGACCGGGGGCGGCGAGGGTTTCTACGAGTTCTAGGCAGCGTCTGGTCGTCGGGTGGGAGCCGGTGCCGAAGATGAGGCCGGGGTCTAGCCGGATGGGGATGCGGGGGCCGGGGTCTACCTCTTCCCATTGGGGCACGACCAGGAGACGATTGCCGATGGGGATGGGGCGGTAGTATTTTTTCCAGTTGTTGGCCCAGTCTTCCTCCTGGATTTCGCGTTTTGCGATTTTACAGGCTAGGGCGGATTCCAATCTGGCTAGTTCGCGCTCGCCGGATGGGGTGGATTCGAGGTAGAAGATGACCCGGCTTTTGCCGGACATGGCGGTGCGGAGGTCTTCGTCTACGTAGTCCCAGTATTGTTGGTTGTGTTCGAGGAAGGACAGGAAATCCGCTTCGTCTTCTATGACGAGGTCGGTGATGCCTTGGGTTTCCAGGTCTGAGACGACGCGGTTGACCGCGCCGTCCGCCGCTTCGATTACAAGTTCAAGCCATGCCATTATCCGTATAACTCCCTATAGATTTCCATGAAGCGGTTGACCCGCTCCACATATTCTCTGGTTTCTGTGAAGGGGATGGTGTGGAGGGTTTCGCCGTCGTGGCTGTATTGTTCGTCCGCCAGCCATGTACTGACGTTGCCCATGCCGGCGTTGTAGGCGGCGAGGGCGGTGTCTACGTGGCCGAACATGTCGATGAGGAGGCGGAGGTAGTAGGTGCCCATGCGGACATTGTAGGCGGGGTGCATCAGGTCCGTTTCTGTAAAGCTGACCCCCATCCGTCCGGCAAGCCATTCGCCGGTGGCGGGCATGATCTGCATGAGGCCGGTGGCGCCCATGGGGCTTACGGCGGTCGGTCGGAAGCTGCTCTCGGCTTGGATGACGCCCATCACGAGGAAGGGGTCTAGGTCGTGTTCTTCGCTGTAGCGGAAGATGAGTTCTTCGTATCGGAGGGGGTGGCGCAGTTCTAACTGCCAGCGTTGGGCTGCGGGCCAGAGTTGGACCGCGAGGAGGACTATGGCGGATATGGATAAGAGAAACACGACGACAGCGGGGAGACAGCTGCGTCTGCGTCTTCTGCGTTGTGGGAGTTCGGGGGGGAATTCGTGTTGCATGGGCGCTCCTTGTCTGGGGCTTATGGCGGTGGCAGGCGGTCTGGGCCACTTTGGTTTCAATAGTATACCATAATCGGCTTTGGTTTGCAAAGAAAAGTGGCCGGATACCGAGTGGTATCCGGCCACTTTATTTGAGTTTCGCTTACAGCCAAGTTACAACGCCGGTTGCGACGTCGTATTCTGCGCCGTATACGGGAACACCAGCTGCGGTGATTGCCGGGTCTGCTTTCAGCGCCGCAACTTGAGCTGCAACGTTGGTAGCAACGGCGTTTTCTTTGGTGTCTACGTGTTTGACGAGGGCTTTGATGTCATCGAGGATGCCTTGGAGCTCGCCCGGCAGACCGGAGGTGCCCATGTGTGCGTTGAAGACCGCGCCGCATTGGGTGTGGCCGACAACTACGATGATTTGGGATTTCAGAACCGCTGCCGCGAATTGGAAGGAGCCAACTGCTTCGCGATCTGCGAAGTTACCGGCGTTTCTTACTACGAAGATGTTGCCGATACCTTGGTCGAAATAGATTTCTGGGGAGCAACGGCTGTCCGCGCAGGTCAGGATGGAGGCGAAGGGGCTTTGTTGGGTAGCGGTTTTGCCGAGGGATTCTTTGTAATCGGTCGGTACGAGGTTATTCGCTACGAATCTTGCGTTACCCTCTTTCAGAAGCGCGAGAGCTGCTTCTGCGGTGGTTACCTTTACTGCTGGATCTTGATACTTGCTCATGACAATTCCTCCTAAAAAATATGTTTTAGTATTTTTGCCTGATATGCCAATAAATGTAGATCAAGTGTAATGCATAATTTGGTAATTGTCAAGAGAAACCTAGTCCTTGCCCATTATTTATTACCCATTCAGGTGGGATGGCAGGGGCCCTTTAGGAGCCTCTTTGGGGCAGGTAGTTGTGCGGCAGGGTGCAGCCTTGGTGGCCGAGGGCGCAGACGCTGTAATCGGCGAGGGCGAAGGTCATTAGCAGGCCGACCAGGATGCCGAGGATGGCCGCGAAGGTGGTGAGGCGGCTTTTGGTGATCTGGGAGGATTGCGGGAGGACTTCGCCGAAGACGACGTAGAGCATGGTGCCGGAGGCGCCGCAGAGGGCGAGGGCGAGGGCTGTGTCTGAGATGCCGCCGATGAGCATGCCGATGATGCCGCCGATGATGGTTGGCGTGCCGCCGAGGGCTGTGAGGGCGACTGCTTTTTGTTTGGACATCCCGCCGCCGATGAGGGGGGCGCCGATCGCCATGCCTTCGGGGATACAGTGCAGGGCCGCGGCGACGGCTAGGACGATGCCCATGCGGATGTCGTAGGTGCCGGCGGCGCCGATGGCGATGCCTTCGGGCAGTTTATGCAGGGAAAGGGCGACCAGCATGATGATACCTGAGCGCACCAGGGTGGGGCGCTCGACGCGCTTGTGCTCGTGGCAGACTCTGGTGTGGCAGATGTGGACTTCTTCCCCGCCCTTTTTGGCGATTTTATCCAGCAGATGGCTCAGGACGGCGACAGCCGCGACGCCGAGCGCGAGGCCTATGACGGCGGTGGTCACGCCTGCGAGGGCAATGCTTGCGGGGATCATTTTGAAGCTGACGACACTAATCATGACGCCGCCGGCGAAGCTGAGGAGCCAGCTCATCGCTCTCGGAGAAACGGTGCCGAGCAGGGCCGAGATAAGGCCGCCGAGTCCCATGCCGACGATTCCGACGAGGGCAGTTAATAATAGGATTTCCATTTTGTAGCCCCTCTCGGTTGCATAGAGAACGCCGCTTTTTGCAGGTGTTCTTCTCGATTCGCGTATACATGCCAATTTGCTACAACAAGGCTAACAAAGCCTCCCCTTTTTGTCAACAACTATTTCGGGTGCGGGGTACCACCCTTACAATCGGGTGGGATAAGGACGGTATGCCGTGTACATTGGGGTTTTGCTGCAACTCCCCTTTCTCGGCGGGAGGCTGGGGGTAAGGGTACCCTCCGTCTCTGCGGGCTACCCCTCCAGGGAGAGAAATTTGCGAGATCAGGCGGTTCCTTTGCACGCCAAAAAAGCAGAGGCGTGTGTGCCTCTGCTTTTTCTAATTACTTATGCTTACGCCATGCCGCCCAAACGTTTGGTCAGACTGCTCTTTTTGCGGGCCGCGTTGTTTTTATGCAACAGGCCTTTGGCAACAGCCTTGTCAACCGTTTTAATCGCCAATTGGTAGGCGCCAGCCGCCTCTTCTTTGCTGCCGCTGGTCACTGCCGCGTCGAAACGCTTGAGAGTCGTCCGCAAACGGGTGCGGTTCGCTTTATTTTTCGCTTCACGAATTTCTGTGATCAGAATCCGCTTCTGAGCCGATTTAATATTCGCCATCTTCCTAAAACACCTCCTCTGACAGTGTCTCGCTATCCGCGGAACGTCATTTTATCACGCAAAACGGGAAATTGCAATACTTTTTTGAAAAAAGAAGAGGAGAACACGTTACTCTGTCTTTCCACCTTCGCTTGGGCCACCGGGCCGTCTTCTGCGGCGACGGCGGGGGTTGGGCTTTTTGTCTGGGTCTACGCTTGGTTCGTCGGTTGATTCTTCTGGTTGGGTGTCCTCCGCGGGGACTGCCTCTTCCAGGGGTTTCTTCTCTGGGCGGCGCGGGGCTTCGCGGGGTGGTTTTGTGTCCATGTGGCGTTGGAGGCCGCGGTGCGGGCCGCCGGACTCTTTGCTGGGGCCGCCGTTTGTTTCTTGATCTTTGCTCTCCGCCGCGATTTCGGCGCGGCGTTGTTTGCCGGTTTTGATGAATTGGAGGTCGGTCAGGGGGTAGTAGTTGATTTGCGGGTCGCCGCCGCGGATTTCCAGGCGGACTTTTGCTTTTTGGCGGAGGAGGTTGATTTCGGTGATGGTGCCTTTGCCGTCTGGTGTGTCTACGTAGGAGTCTAGTTTGGGGGCATTTTTGACGAGTTCTTCATAAGCGTCTTGCTCGTATTTGAGGCAGCACATGAGGCGGCCGCAGGCGCCGGAGATTTTGGTGGGGTTGAGCGAGAGGTTTTGGGTTTTTGCCATTTTGATGCTGACGGGCTGGAAGTCGTCCAGAAATTGGCTGCAGCAGAACTCTTTGCCGCAGATGCCGAGGCCGCCGAGCATTTTGGCTTCGTCTCTGACGCCGATTTGGCGCAGTTCGATGCGGGTGCGGAAGATGCTGGCGAGGTCGCGGACTAAATCGCGGAAATCGACGCGGCCGTCTGAGGTGAAGAAGAAGAGGATTTTGTTGCCTTCGAAGTTGTATTCCACGTCTACGAGTTTCATGTCCAGCCCGTGTTCGCGGATTTTTTCTACGCCGGTGCGGAAGGCGTCCTGCTCTTTTTCTCGGTTGCCGGCCTCGGCTTTTTTGTCTTCCGGGGTCGCGATGCGGAGGACGGGGCGGAGGGGCGGGACGACTTTCTCGGATTCGACCTGAAAGTTGCCTCTAACGCATTCACCGAATTCTTCGCCTTTGCTGGTTTCGACGATGACGTCTTGACCGGTGCGGACTTCGTGGCCCGCGGGGTCGAAATAATAGTTTTTGCCTCTGCTTTTGAAGCGTATGCTCACTACTTCTGTCATTGGTTTCTCCCTTGATGGTGCGGACGCGCAATAGGCGCCCCTACAATCTCGTTATATTAGTGTCGCCAGGATTTTGCCGGATATGTGGCCGGCGCTGACGTTGAAGCGCAGGTCTGTGCGCAGGGAGTCGAATAGGTCTATGGCTTTTATGAGTTGGGCACGGTCTGTTTTGGTTTGAGCGAGGGATCGGACAAGGGTGCGGTGGGTGGTTTCTATGAAGGCGGTTAGGTGCGCGCGTTCTAGTTTTTCCAGGCTGACGCAGAATTGGAGCAGAGGGAGGCCGCCTTGGCGGAGGGCTGTTTGGAGGTTGTTGACCAGTTCGGCGATCTCTTCGGGCGGGATGTCGAGGGCGCTGTCTCCCGCGTCGGGGGTGAGGCTTAGGTGGACACAGCGGGAGCGGACGGTGGGCAGGAGCGCCAGGGGATTTTCCGCTAATAATAGGAAGGTGACGAAACTGGGCGGCTCTTCCAATAGTTTGAGGAAGGCGTTTTGGGCGCTGGGATTGAGACTGTCCGCCGATTCTATGATGTAGACTTTACGGTCGGCTTCGTTGGGCAGGATGGGGGCTTCGGCGACCATCTCCCGGACTGCGGCGACGGGGATTTCTGTTTTGCCTTCTATGGGGCCTCTCACCTGGATGTCTGGGTGGATGCCGCGTGCCGCTTTTTCACAGGGGGGGCAAACGCCGCAGGGCCGCGCTCGGTCTGCCGCTTCGCAGATGAGGGAGCGGGCCATGAGGTCTGCCAGTATTCGCCTTTGGGCGGTTTCTTCCCCGCTGATGAGGTAGGCGTGGGCCAGGGGGCCGGCCAGTTGGGCTTTGATGTGGGCGTTGCCCATGAGGTTCGTTGTGTTCATATGGCTTATAGTATACTTGATGTTGGGGTATATTTCAATATGAATGTATTTGTTGATGGGGTGCTTGTTTTTTTGCTGGAGAGGCGCGGCTTTTTTCTGTTTTTTGAGCCTACGGCTCGCTATGCTCGTTTCGCTGAGGCGACTTGCTTTTGGGGCGGTTCGCCATGCAGATATTTCTATTAGGCCTTGCGGGCCTCCGCTTCGTGTCGCCGAAGGCGAGGTACTTTTTTGCGTTGGCAAAAAAGTACCAAAAAAAGCAATTTAAGAGAAACCGATGGTTTCTCTTAAAGATCTCTTCCTTTTTGACGTTTGGTTTGTGGATGTTTTAGGGTTGGGGTTCCGCCTGCCGGCGGAGGATTAGGTCGCTTTTGGGCGTATGTGTTCTTGTGCGGTACGCTAGACGAATGTGCGGTGGGTTTTGGGCGGACTGTTGGCTGTGCGGGAAAAGGGCAATCCTCCGTCCGCTTCGCGGACAACTCCTTTGGGAAAGGAGCCTACTGTGCGCCGTTTTGGTGTGCGGTGGTCTTTGTGGGGGCGGGGTTCTCAGCGCTCTGTTCTCTTGTGGGGGCGGTGGGTGTGGGGGTTTTGAAAGTAGTGACAAATGTCACTACTCGGCATTGGGGGTTCTTTGCTATACTGTGGACAGTGACAGACAAAACATGAAAACAGGAGGACATTGCTATGATAGCTACTATGAAGAACGTTGTGAAGCGCTATGGGGATACCCTTGCTCTTGACCATTTGAACTTGAATGTGATGAAGGGGGAGATTCTTGGGCTGCTTGGGCCGAACGGCGCGGGGAAGACGACCGCGATCCGTACGCTCTGCGGGCTGCTGGACGCGGATTCCGGGGAGACGACGGTGCTTGGGCAGCGGCAGAGCATTCAGAATTTGGAGGCGCGGCGGGAGATTGGGCTGGTTACGCAGGAGATTACGGTGTTTACGGATCTGTCCGCCGCGGAGAATCTGCGGTATTTTGGCGGGCTGTATGGTCTGCGGGGGGCGGCGCTGCAGGCGAATGTGAAGGAGATGTTGGAGTTTGTCGGCCTGAGTGATCGGGCGACGAAGAAGCCTGGGACTTTTTCCGGGGGGATGCAGAGGCGGCTGAATATCGCTTGCGCGCTGGTCCATAAACCGAAGCTGGTGATTATGGACGAGCCGACGGTGGGGATTGATCCGCAGTCGCGGAACCATATTTTAGAGTCGGTGAAAGAAATTGCGAAACAGGGGACGACTGTGGTTTACACTACGCATTACATGGAGGAAGTGCAGGCGATTTGCGATCGGATTTCTATCATGGACGCGGGGCGGGTGATTACGGAGGGGACCTTGGACGAGTTGGTTGGGCGGATTCAGCATGAGCAGAAGGTGCATTTGACCGCGCTCCAGCCTTCTGAGGCGCTGACCGCGGAATTTCAGGCGATTTCGGGTGTGAAACATGTGGCGGCGAACGGGAATCACTATATGATTACCTCCGCGAGCGGGAGCGGGAATGTGAGCCGGATTATGGAAATTGCGCAGCGACATGGGGGCGTTACCTCCTTTACGGAAGAGAAACCGAATCTGGAACATGTGTTTTTGACGTTGACGGGTAAAAAATTGCGGGATGATGGGGAGGTGTAGACGTGGGCAACTTTTTCTTGATTATGACGCACTACATGAAACGGATGCTTCGAGATATGCCGGGGCTGCCGATCCTTCTGCTCATCCCTGTGGGGATCATTGTGATAAACAGTCTCGCCGGCGACCCGGTAATGTTGGATGGATATAATGTGACGGCAAGTTTTGTTATGCCGGTTATGATGCTCGCGTTTCAGTTTTTTAACATGGGGTTTCTGCACTATGTTCTCTACACCGACTTCAAAGGTGACATGCGTTGGCGCTTGCGGGCCGCGCCCCAGTCGCTCACTGGATTTATGCTTCCCGCGTTTACGGCGGGCTGGATCTTTTCCATCCTGTGCGGCGCTGTGATTACGCTTGTTTCTGTGTTGTTCCTCAACGTATATATTGGGAATTTCTTGGTGTTTGCGGCGGTGCTGGTGCTTGTTTCGCTGATGGCGACTTTTCTTGCGATGTTGATTTTCCTGTTTGTGGCGAAGGTCGGCACGGCGAACGTGACGGTTTATATTCTTTCCTTCGGCCTTTTGACGTTGAGCGGTACATTTTTCCCGCTGGGGAACAGCGCGGCGGCGCAATTTATTGCAAACTTTGGTACACCTTTGGTGATTGGTCAACGCGCCATTATCTATTCCGGCTCGCTCAATGAGATCCTCGCGGCCGGGAGAGGGATGGAGGGGGCGCTGTTTAATATCGGTGTTCTGGCGGCGATTACGGCTGTGTTGGCGCTGGGCACACTCCTTGCGGCGAGGGGGCGGAAAATTTGACCATCTTTCGATTCGCTCTGATTAAGGGGCTGCGCAATCCGGCGACGCTGCTGTTCAACTGCATTCTGCCCCTTCTGTTGATTTTTGTGCGACCGCTTTGGACGGGGGGCACTGCCGTATCGGGATATGGACTTCTCATCCTAGTGATCTGGGGCGGCTCGTTTCTCATCGCGCAGGGGACACTCAATGACAGAGAAAGCGGTGCCCTCACTCGCATTTTGGCGGCGCCAATCTCCATGCGGAGCTACTTGACGCAAAACCTTTTGGCTTACATGGTGCCGTTGACGGTGCAGGTTGCGTTGATCTCCGCGCTCGGCACGATTTTGTATGACTGGAGCCTGACCCTTGCGCTTGGCTTGTTCCTTTGCTATACTGTGTTTACGATTGCATCGGTCACAATGAGTTTTGCTTGGAACTGTCTGTTTAAGCATAAAGAAACCAGCTTTGCCAGTTTCAGCGCGATGGTGACTTTTGGCAGCATACTCAGCGGCGCCTGGATCCCTCTTGCACAACTGCCGACAGTTCTACAATATGCAGGCGCGATCTTCCCAGCTTATTGGGGTGTGCAAGGGATCACTTCTCTGATAGAACTCGGCACGATGGGCACGGAGTATTGGATGGGGATTGCCGCGATGGCGCTCTTTGCGATGGCATATTTGCTCTACGGAGGCAAACGCAGGATGATATGAGTGTTTTCAAGCCGGAAACCACGTTTTTGATCTGTAAAATCGCAGGATTTGGTCTGCTGCTCGCGCTTTGGCTCAGCGAGAGCGAGACAGCAGGCTTTTTCCTGCTTTTGTTTTTGGTGCTCATGTCGCTGCTGCGCTGGCGGTTTCCGCGGCTGGGCGCGACGACGATACTGGATTGCGTCGCCTGTGTACTGCTCTCCTCAATATGGGGGTATGCGCAGTACGCTTTGGTTTTGGTCTTGTTTGAGGGAATGTATCGGCGCGTTTATCTCTTGGGCGCTATCGGCGTATTGTTTTCTTTTCATTTTGCGGCCGACTTCTTTGACTTATCTTTGACGGTTTTGCTGGCACTGGGTGCGCTTTGCGGTTTATTTCTCGGGCAGTGGGAGCGGGAATCGGAGCAAAAACTGGTTTTGCGCGATACGGAGGCGGGGAAATACTATGAGTTGGAGCATTTGCAGAATGATCTCATGACTACTTTGCCGCAGATTGAGCGGATGACGGCGGTCGCTGAGCGGGCGCGGATTGCGCGGGATATTCATGACAACGCGGGGCATGAGATTGTGGCGGCGTATATCTCGCTTCAGACGGCGCGGGGGATGTTGGATGGGGCGGACGCGGATGCGTTGGAACTCTATGACGCGGCGCTCCAGCGGCTGAATAGCGGCGTGAACAAGATACGGGAGACGGCGCATAATTTGCAGACGGTGACGTCGATCGGCGTGGAGAGTTTGTTGGAGACTTGCGAGAAGTTTCCCGGGTGTCCGGTCGAGTTTCGTACATATGGAGACACGGCGCGGATTCCGGTGTATGTTTGGAATATGTTGGAGGCTTGTTTGAATGAGAGCTTGACCAACGCGACGCGGCACGCGCGGCCCAGTTATGTCTCGGTGGAGTTGGACGCGACAGCGCATTTAGTGCGGCTTTGCATTGAGAACGATGGGGCGGGGAAAGCCGGGGGCTCGATGGGGAATGGATTGCGGAATCTGCGGCACCGCGCTATCGCGATTGGCGGGACGTTTTCGGTGGACGCGGGCGAAGTTTTTCGCGTGGTTTGTGTGATTCCAATTCAGGAGGAGCAGTATGAAAGTATTGATCGTTGATGACGACCCTCTTATCCGCAAAAGTTTGTCTCTTATGCTGGGGCGGGAGGCGGATATTGCCGTAGTCGGGACGGCGACGCATGGGGCGGAGGCTTTTGAGATGTGCGGGGCGCATCTGCCGGATGTGGTGCTGATGGATATTCGGATGCCTAACGTGGATGGTATCGCGGCTACGCGGTTGATTAAACAGGCTTATCCGCAGGTGCGCATTATGATGCTTACTACGTTTGATGATAAGCCTAATATTCAGCAAGCGCTCACGGCGGGCGCGGATGGGTATTTGCTCAAGACGGATGAGATAGCGGCGATTGCGGGGAAATTGCGGCCTTTGGTGGAGGGCATGGGGGTGTTGGACCCGAAAGTGCTCAGGAAACTCACCGCGCCGGAGAATCCGGCATTGGAGGAGTTGACCCAGAGAGAGCGGGACATTGTGCGTCTGGTGGCGCAGGGGCTTTCGAATAAGGAGATCGCGGCGCAGTTGTTTCTCGGCGAGGGGACGGTGCGGAATAATATTGTGACGATTATGGAGAAGCTGGATGTGAAAAATCGGACGCAGTTGGGGATGGCGTTTTATGGGAAGTAGGCCGGGGCGGAGGAACCACCCCATCACCCTGCGGGTGCCACCCCTCCAAGGAGGGGAATGGGTTCGGTACACCGCCGCACGAATCCTCCGTCAGGCTTCGTCTGCCACCGCCTTTGGAAAAGGAGGCTTTCTGTGCGCGGTAGGATATTCCGTCAAAGACCAACGGACGGCCAAAGGCCGCCCCTACGAAACCCACTGCACATTCGTATCATATACCGCACAAGAACGCGTACGCCCTAAAGCGGCTCTCCCTCCGCCGGCAGGCGGAACCACATGGCTTGAACGCCCACAAACCAGAAGTCAAAACGGAAGAGATTTTTAAGAGAAACCATCGGTTTCTCTTAAATTGCTTTTTTGGGTACTTTTTTGCCAACGCAAAAAAGTACCTCGCCTCAGCGAAACGAGCAAAGCGTGCCGTAGGCTCAGGACAAATAGAAAACAGCCTCTAGGCGATTCACCTAGAGGCTGTTTTGTCATGCGAGGTTACACCGCGCGTTCGACTTTACCGGAACGCATACAGCGCGTGCAGGCGTACATACGCCGGGGCGAACCGTCTACCACTGCTCTGACGCTTTTTACGTTGGGTTTCCATGTCCGGTTGGAGCGACGGTGGGAGTGGCTCACCTTGATGCCGAAGGAGACACCCTTATCACAATATCCACATTTTGCCATTTCCTTGCACCTCCCCTTTATTGGGCGGATTATTCTCTCAATACATAGAGCGGATTATATTGTACCAGCCTTTTTCGTGAAATGCAAGAGAAAAATTTGATTTTTCTTTTTCGCGTTTCTTGAATTAGACACAAGTTTTTGATAAAATAGGATGTTATCATTTATTTGGAGAGAGCACACATGGCGATTAAAATTGGAATTGATATCGGCAGCACCACGGTTAAGGTGGTGCTTTTGGACGACAATAACACCCTGCTCTACCGGTCCTATACGCGGCATTATTCCAAAGTGCGCGAGGTGGCGGCGGAGCAATTGCGGGTGGTCGCGGACCGTCTGCGGGGGCAGGATGTTGTGCCGCTCATTACGGGGTCGGCGGGGCTTGGTGTTTCGAAGGCGAGCGAGGTTGCCTTCGTGCAGGAGGTCTTTGCTACGGCGGCGGCGGTGAATACGTACATACCGGATACGGACGCTGTGATTGAGCTGGGCGGCGAGGACGCGAAGATCATCTTCTTCGGCGGGACGCTGGAGGAGCGGATGAACGGGTCCTGCGCGGGCGGGACGGGGTCGTTTATCGATCAGATGGCGACTTTGCTCGATGTTTCGGCTTTGGAACTGAACGAGTTGGCTTTGCGACATGAGAAGATTTACCCCATCGCTTCGCGCTGTGGGGTGTTTGCGAAGAGTGATATCCAGCCGCTGCTCAATCAGGGCGGACGGAAGGAGGATATCGCGGCTTCGATTTTTCAGGCAGTGGTGGATCAGACTGTCGGCGGGCTCACACAGGGGCGGGAGTTGACTGGGAAGATTGTGTTTCTCGGCGGGCCGTTGACCTTTTTGCAGGGTCTGCGGGATAGATTTGTGGAGACGTTGGAGTTGGATGCGGAACACGCTGTTTTCCCGGAGAACGCGGATTGTTTTGCGGCTATCGGGGCGGCGCTTTGCACGGGCGGTGTGGAGGCGATGCCGTTTGGGGAGTTGCTGCGGCGCCTAGAAGAGGCTGCTGATGAGTCTGGGTTGACGGACACCTTGCCTCCCCTCTTTGCGAAGAAGGCGGATGTGGAGGCGTTTCAGGCGCGGCATGCGAAGGCGACGCCGGAGCCGGTGGATGCAAATGCTTATCGCGGGGACGCTTATCTCGGCATTGACGCGGGGAGTACGACGACGAAGATGGCGCTCATTACACCGGATGGCGGGATTTTGTATAGTTATTACGGCTCCAACAAGGGGAATCCGGTTACGATTCTGCTGGCGGAGCTTCGGAATCTTTATGCCTTTTGCGGGGATCGGATTACGATCCGGGCGAGTGCGGTTACGGGGTATGGGGAGGATTTGATTAAGAGCGCGTTTTCGATTGATCTTGGGTTGGTCGAGACGATCGCCCACTATCGGGCGGCGCGGCATTTTAATCCGGATGTGGATTTTATCATCGACATCGGCGGGCAGGATATGAAGTGTTTTAAGATTCGCAATGGGGCTGTGGACAGCATTTTGCTGAACGAGGCTTGTTCGTCCGGGTGCGGGAGTTTTATTGAGACGTTTTCGAAGGCGTTGGGGCATGATATTGCGGACTTTTCCCAGCTTGGGCTTTTGGATCAGACGCCGACGAATTTGGGGAGCCGGTGTACGGTGTTTATGAACTCTTCCGTCAAGCAGGCGCAGAAGGAAGGGGCCGGGGTGGAGAGCATTTCGGCGGGGCTCTCGCTTTCGGTTGTGAAGAACGCGATTTATAAGGTGATCCGAGCGGCGAGTGCGGATGATTTGGGGAAACATATCGTCGTGCAGGGCGGGACGTTTTTGAATGACGCGGTGCTGCGCGGGTTTGAGCAGGAGATTGGGCGGGAGGTGACGCGTCCGACGATTGCGGGGCTGATGGGGGCTTATGGCGCGGCCTTGTCGGCGCGGGATATGACGGGTGAGACTGGACGTTTGTTGGATGCGGCAGCGTTGGGGAATTTCAGCCACACGGCGCGGCCTAGTGTTTGCAACGCTTGTACGAATCGGTGCAGTCTGACGATCAATACCTTTGATGGGGATAGACGGTTTATTTCGGGCAATCGCTGTTCGGTTCCGCTGGGCGGGGCGAAGGGCGGGGAGCCGAATTTGATGCGGTATAAGTATGAAAAGATTCGGGTGATGACGGGCAAGGGCGCGGGGGATGGCAGTCGCGGCAAGATTGGGATTCCGCTGGGGCTGAATATGTATGAGAATCTGCCGTTTTGGTTCGAGTTTTTTACGAAGTTGAATTTTGAGGTGGTCCTCTCCCCTGAATCGACGCGGGCGCTTTATCAGAAGGGGCAGAGGAGTATTCCGTCGGATACGGTTTGTTATCCGGCGAAGATGCTGCATGGGCATGTGGAGCATTTGATTGACGCGGGCGTGGATACGATTTTCTATCCTTGCATGGCTTACAATTTTGACGAGGGCAAGGGGGACAACCATTATAATTGTCCGGTTGTCGCTTATTATCCGGAGTTGCTGCGGGTGAATATGTCTCGGCTGCAACAGGTGCGGTATATTGACGCCTACTTTGGGCTCCATAGACCGAAGGATTTGGAGCGGATTGCGGGGGCGTTTTTTGCGGCGGAGTTCGGGGTGCCGGCGCGGGAAACCGCGGCGGCGATTCGGGCTGGGTATGCGGCTTATGAGCGGTTTCGTCAGGAGGCGCGGGATGAGGCGGATCGGTATATCCAATACGCGAGAGAACACGGCAAGCGGATTTTGGTTGTGGCGGGGCGGCCTTATCATATTGATCCAGAGATTAACCATGGGCTGGACGAGCTGATCGGGTCTTATGGGTTGGTGCTGGTCACGGAGGATAGCATTGACCATCTGGTGCCGAAGGCGAAGCGGAAGATTTTGAACCAGTGGACGTATCACGCGCGGATGTATGACGCGGCGCGGTATGTGGCGACGCAGCCGGACATGCAATTGCTCCAATTGGTCAGCTTTGGCTGTGGGTTGGACGCGATTTCGACGGATGAGATGCGGGATATTTTGGAGGCCACGGGTAAGCTGTATACGCAGATTAAGATTGATGATATTTCGAATCTTGGGACTGTGAAGATTCGGATCCGTAGTTTGATTGCCGCCGCAGACGCGTTGGACGGCAAAGTAATGTTGTAAAGGAAGGGACGTACTATGGCGAAACTTACTTATGATGCGCACGGGCGCCTCTTGTTTACGAAGGAAATGAAGGAGGAGTATACCCTCCTAATGCCGCAGATGCTGCCGGTGACGTTTTCGATGATGAAGCGCTTGTTGGAGCTCGAGGGGTATAAGGTCGAACTGCTTGATACGACCCATAGGGGGATTATTGAGACGGGGCTGAAGTATGTGCATAACGACACTTGCTATCCGGCGCTTTTGGTGATCGGGCAGCTCATTGAGGCGATTAACAGCGGGAAGTATGATACGAACAAGATCGCGCTGTTTATGTCGCAGACGGGGGGCGGGTGTCGGGCTTCGAATTATATCCATCTGCTGCGCAAGGCCTTGCAGAAGGCGGGGCTCCAGCATATTCCGGTGATTTCGCTGAATTTGTCGGGGATGGAGAAGAATCCGGGGTTTTCGATCAATCTGCGGCTGGTGCGGCGGTTGGTGCCGGCGATGGTTTATGGGGATTTGATTGTGCATCTGGCGAACCAGTGCCGGCCTTATGAGGTGGAACGTGGGGCGACGGATGCGTTGGCCGCCGTTTGGACGGAGCGGTTGGTGGCGGGGTTTGCGAAGAATCGAGGGCGGAGCAAACGAGAGATGCGGGTGATTATGGCGCAGATCGCGGCTGAGTTTGCCGCAATCGAGCTCAGTGGCGAGCAGAAGACGCGGATTGGCGTTGTGGGTGAGATTTATGTGAAGTTTGCGCCGCTGGGGAATAATAATTTGGAGGATTTTCTGCTTTCGGAGGGCTGTGAGCCTGTTGTGCCGGGGTTGACGGATTTTATGTTGTTTAAGATCGACAACCGGATTGAGGATATCAATCTCTATGGGGGCAGTTGGTTGAAGAAGAAGCTGTGCCAGGTGTTTCTCTGGTATGTCGCGGGCTTGCAGCAGTGCATGATAGACGCGGTGAAGACGCAGCCGAAGTTTCATGGTTTGGCCTCTTTTGCGGAGATCAAGGCCGGGGTGAAGGGCTATCTCGGATATGGGAATAAGATGGGTGAGGGTTGGCTGCTCACGGGTGAGATGATCGAGTTGATTCACTCTGGGGTGACGAACATTGTATGCACCCAGCCTTTTGGCTGTCTGCCGAACCATGTGTCTGGCAAGGGGATGATTCGGAAGTTGAAGGATGATTTTCCGGCGTCTAATATTGTTACGATTGACTATGATCCGGGGGCGACGCGGATTAATCAGGAGAATCGGATTAAACTCATGTTGGCGAGTGCGGGGCGCGGGGTGTGATTAATGACTGCGAAAGCGCAAATCACAAAAAAGCAATGGGCTGTTACGGCGGGGCTGTGCGTTGGGATCCTTGCTTGTTTTTTGGCAGTATTATTTGTTTTCTTTTTCAACCCGCAGAGGACTTTTACCATAACTGAGACATACAGAATCACAGCCGAACACCGTTCGGAGACATATTTGCGAGTCATTCTGCCTATGAGTGGGGGATATCAAGAGATTGGAGCCGTGTTGGTTGACGGCGTGGAGGACTATAGCATTGCAGATTTTGACGGGTGGCGGGAACTGACGGCCAGAGTACCGGCGGCGGGGTATGAAGTAGTTGTAACCATATCTTATACTGCGCGGTTGTTCCGAAATGCTCCACCTTGGGATGCGGATGTGCGGGACGAGTATATGCTGCCACAGCAATTTGTTGATTCTGACAATGAGGCTATTGTCGCGCTTGCGGCAGAGCTTCGCGGTGATAGCGATTTTCAAACCGCGCGGAATATACATGACTATGTGAATGATTTGATTAGCTGGCCATCGGGTCCACAAATTAATATTGGCCGGCTTTATGCTTCTGAACTTTTGGGATCTCCCATTGGGGTTTGCGGCGATTTTGCGAACTTGATGGTCGCACTGCTCAGAGCGGAGGGCATCCCTGCCCGGAACATTTCGGGGCTGGCTTTGCAAATTCCTTTGGGTCGCGCAACCGATTGGGGACATCAAGGCGGCGCACATGCTTGGGTAGAGTTCTATGCAGATGGGAAATGGCATTTTGCTGACCCGTCGTGGGGATGGTTTGATCGGAATGCTACGGCGCATTTGTCGTTTGGGACATATGAGGCATATATTCGTTCGGATTTCCAGCAAGCTCGTTTTGACGAAATAGAAAACACAGGCTTTTTTCTCCGCGGCGGAATGACCGCTCCGCTGGCGTTTATGCTTTATTCAACGGATGAAACTGCTACTGTAATCCCACGAGGAGAGGTTCGTTTTTCGTGGTTTAGATGACACAAGCAAGGCACATTGCCGCAGCATTTTTTATAACCAAGGAGATACCATGCAAGATACGATACACATTAAAGGGGCTCGGGAGAATAACTTAAAGAACATTGAGCTCAGCATTCCGCGGGATCAGCTGGTTGTGCTGACGGGGATTTCTGGGAGCGGGAAGAGTTCTTTGGCGTTTGACACGATTTACGCGGAGGGGCAGAGACGGTATGTGGAGTCTCTGTCCGCTTATGCGCGGCAGTTTTTGGGGCAGATGGAGAAGCCGGACGTGGATTCGATTGACGGGCTCTCCCCCGCTATTTCGATCGACCAGAAGACGACGAGCAAGAATCCCCGCTCTACGGTGGGGACGGTGACGGAGATTTATGACTATCTGCGCCTCTTGTGGGCGCGGGTTGGGGTGCCGCATTGTCCAGAGTGCGGGAAGGAGATTCGGCAGCAGACGATTGACCAGATCATCGATCAGGTGATGACTTTGCCGGAGGAGACACGGATTCAGGTGCTGGCTCCGGTGGTGAGAGCGCGCAAGGGCGAACATGTGAAGATCTTTGAGGACGCGCGGAAGAGCGGGTATGTCCGTGTGCGAGTGGATGGGCATATTTATGACTTGTCTGAGACGATCACCTTGGAGAAGAACAAGAAGCACTCGATTGAGGTGGTCGTGGATCGTCTCGTGATTAAGGAGGACGTGGCGAAGCGGTTGGCGGACTCGGTGGAGACGGCTTCGGCGCTTTCAGGCGGGCTTGTGATTGTCGAGATTGTGGGAGACGAGCCGCAGGAATTGTTGTTTTCGCAGAATTACGCCTGTGAAGAGTGCGGGATTTCGATTGAGGAATTGACGCCGCGGATGTTTTCGTTTAACAATCCGTATGGGGCTTGTCCGACTTGTACGGGGCTGGGACATATTATGCGGGTGGATCCGGATATTATTATTCCGAATCGGTCGCTTTCCATTGCGGAGGGGGGGATTGTCGCCTCTGGCTGGGGGAATGTGACTGGGGATTCGATTTCGCGGATGTATTTTGATGCCTTGGCGAAGACGTATGGGTTTAAGCTGACTACGCCGATCCGGGACTTGAAGCCGGAGGTTTTGGATGTGATCCTCTACGGTACGAAGGGGGAGAAATTGGCGCTCAAGTATGATCGGGATCGCGGGTCTGGGACGCTGAATCAGGCGTTTGAGGGGATTGTGAGTAATCTCGAGCGGCGGTATCATGAGACGCAGAGTCCGGCAATGCGGTGGGAGATTGAGAACTATATGTCGAACCATCCCTGTCCGGATTGCCATGGGCGGAGGCTGAAGCCGGAGGCTTTGGCGGTTACCGTTGGTGGGATTAACATTGCGGATATGACGGAGATGAGCGTGACGTATGCGCTCCGCTTTGTGGACGAGTTGAAGCTTGGCGAGACGGAGCAGATGATCGCGTTTCAAATTCTCAAGGAAATTCGGGAGCGGCTTGGATTTTTGGTCAGCGTGGGACTGACTTATTTGACGCTTTCGCGGCAGTCTGGGAGTTTGTCTGGCGGGGAGAGCCAGCGGATTCGGTTGGCGACGCAGATTGGGTCAAGCCTCATGGGCGTGCTCTATATTTTGGACGAGCCGAGCATTGGGCTGCATCAGCGGGATAATGAGAAGCTGCTGGTTACGCTTCGGCGGTTGGTGAACCTTGGGAATACGCTGCTTGTCGTGGAACATGATGAGGACACGATGCGGGAGGCGGATTTTATCGTGGACATCGGCCCGGGAGCGGGGGTTCATGGTGGGGAGGTTGTATTCGCGGGGACGTATGAGGAGATTTTGGACTGTGACGCCTCGATCACGGGGCAGTATTTGTCCGGCAAGAAACAGATTCCGGTGCCAAAGGAACGGCGGGCGCCGGATGGGCATTGGGTCGAGGTGATTGGGGCTACGGAAAACAATTTGCAGGATATTGACGCGGCGTTTCCGATTGGGTTGATGACTTGCGTGACCGGGGTTTCGGGCAGTGGGAAGAGTTCGTTGGTCAATGAGATTTTGTATAAGGGGCTGGCCGGGGAGCTGAATCGGGTTCGGGTGAAGCCGGGGGCGCATCGGGAGATTCGGGGCGCGCAGTATTTGGACAAGATTATTAACATTGACCAGAGCCCGATTGGGCGGACGCCGCGGTCGAATCCGGCGACGTATACGGGGTTGTTTAATGATATTCGGGATCTGTTTGCGTCTACGCAGGACGCGAAGACGCGCGGGTTTGGGCCGGGTCGGTTTTCGTTTAATGTGAAGGGCGGGCGTTGTGAGGCCTGTTCGGGCGATGGGCTGCTCAAAATTGAGATGCACTTTTTGCCGGATATTTATGTGCCTTGTGAGGTCTGTAAGGGGAAGCGGTATAACCGGGAGACTTTGGAGGTGCGGTATAAGGGCAAGAATATCAGCGATGTGCTGGATATGACGGCGGACGAGGGCCGGGTGTTCTTTGAGAATATCCCGAAAATACAATCTAAACTGGAGACGCTTTGCGAGGTTGGGCTTGGGTATGTGCGGCTGGGGCAGCCTTCGACGACGCTTTCGGGTGGTGAGGCGCAGCGCGTGAAGCTCGCCACAGAGTTGACGAAGCGGGCTACGGGGCGGACGATTTATGTGCTCGACGAGCCGACGACGGGGCTGCATGTGGCGGATGTGGCGAAGCTGCTGGATGTGTTGGAGCGACTGGTCGCGGCGGGCAATACGGTGGTTATTATCGAGCACAATTTGGATGTGATTAAGACGGCGGATTATATCATCGACCTTGGGCCTGAGGGTGGGGACGGTGGCGGGCAGGTGATTTGCGCGGGGACGCCAGAGGAAGTTGCGGCGTGCGAGGCGAGTTATACGGGGCAGTTTTTGAAGAAGGCGCTGGGTTAGGGCTGGCTTAGTGCTAGGAGGATAGTTATGGTGGCGAAACGGGATCTGAGGCAGGAGTTAGTTGCTGAATTTTTAGGCTCCATGTTCCTAGTCATGGCGGCGATTTCGTCTATGCTCTTTTTTACTTATGTGTTGGGGAGTTCTAAGAGCGTTGCGATTGTGGCGAACGCGCTTTCTGTGGCGTTTGTGCTCTGTGTGTTGATTGAGATGTTCGGGCCGGTTTCGGGGGCGCATTTTAATCCGGCGGTTACGCTGGTGATGCTGTTGGAGCGGAAAATAGGTGCGCGGCAGGCGGGTTTGTTTGTTTTGGTGCAGACTTTGGGCGGGGTTATTGGTACGGCTTTGACGCATCTTATGTTTTGGCGGGAGATTGGGGCTTTGTTTCTGGTTTCGGAGAATGTGCGGTCGTATGCTTACTTTGGTGAAGTGATTGGGACGTTTATTCTGGTGCTGGCAATTTTGATGCTTGTCAAGGGGAAATCAGGGCATATCCCGATGATGGTTGGGTTTTTGGTTGGCGGGCAATTGATGGCGACTTCTTCTACGATGTTTGCGAATCCGCAGGTCACGATTGCGCGGATGTTGACGAATACGGCGTCTGGGATTCGTCCGGTGGACGGGTTTGTGTTTATCTTGATGCAGATGATTGGGGCCTTGTTGGCGTATGCGGTTTATCGGTTTGTATTTGCGAAGGCGGAGGGCGGCCTAGATGGATCAAATTGAATTGAATTTGGACGGGCGGAAGCCGCGGGTGGGGTTTATTTGTGTGCATAATTCTTGTCGAAGTCAGATGGCGGAGGCGCTTGGGCGGCATTTCGCAAGCAATGTGTTTGAGAGTTATAGCGCGGGAACGCAGATTAAGGATCGGATCAATCAGGATGCGGTTCGGATTATGAAGGATAAGTATGGCATTGATATGGAGCAGACACAACGCTCCAAGCTGCTTGCGGATATACCGGAGCTTGATATTGTGATTACGATGGGGTGTAATGTGGATTGCCCTCTCCTGCCCTGCCAGCATCGGGAGGATTGGGGGCTGGATGATCCGAGCGGTCAGGTAGACCGGGTGTTTTTGCAGACGATTGCGCGGATTGAGCAGAATATCTTAGATTTAATACGGCGGGTTGTTGTGCAGTAATCGCCTGCATATGGGCGGGCGAACGCAGTTCGCCCCTACATTGATTGGCAAAACATCCTCTTCTTGCATAGAATGTGGCGAGGATGGAAGCGGTTTGGATGTTTTTTTGCAAATTATGATTGTGCGGTTGTTGGCACGGAAATATGCGAATGTTGTGATCTGTCAGGTGGAGGAGGTGAGGCAGTGGATCGTGGAGAGGACATAATCGCGGGGAGCGGAGAAGACGCGCTCGCGGGGCGGGTGACGGCGATTGTTTTTCAGAGCGAGGATACGGGGTATACCGTGCTCCGGCTGGATGTCGGGGGCGATGAGACGGTGACGGCGGTTGGTACGCTTCCCTTTCTTGTGCCGGGCGAGACGCTTGCTGTTACTGGGGCTTGGGCTTCGCATCCGACGTATGGGGAGCAGTTTAAGATTCAGTCTGCCCGGCGGGAGCTGCCGCAGACGGAACAGGGGATTTTTGATTTTCTCGCGTCCGGCACCATCCGGGGCGTGGGCGCGGCGACGGCGCGGGCGATTGTGGATCGGTTTGGGACCTCGGCTTTGGAGGTGATTGACGCGCATCCGGAGCAGCTTTCGAATTTGAAGGGTGTCTCTCTGCAGAAGGCGCGGGAGATCGGGCATTCGGTGCGGCGGCAGGCGGCGCTTCGGCTGTTGATTGATTTTTTGACGCGGCATGCGATGCCGGCGGTATTGTCGATCCGGTTGTATCAGGTGTATGCGGAGAAGGCTTTGGCGGTGGTGAAGGAGGATCCTTATCTGCTGGCGGATCCGCAGTTTGGAGGGGATTTTCATCTGGCGGATAGCCTCGCGCTTTCGTTGGGTGTGGATGGGGACAGTCCGCGGCGGTTGATGGCGGCTTGTCTGTTTACTTTGGAGCACAATTTGAATAATGGACACTGCTTTATTCCGCGGGACAAGCTACTCTCGGCGACGGCGCGGTTGTTGGATGTGCCGGAAAGTCTCTGCGACGACGCGTTGGACAGGCTGATTGAAGCGGGTCGGGTGGCGGAGAGTGAGTTGCGGGGGCAGGCGGTTTGTTATTTGGATTATTTGTTTGAGGCGGAGCAGTCTGTCGCTTCGCGGATTCGGCAGATGACGGAACGACGGCCGGAGGGTCTTGTGGATGTGACCAGTTTGTTGCGGCAGGTGGAGGAGGATACGGGTCTTACCTATGCGCCGGAACAGCGGGAGGCGGTGGCGCGGGCGTTGGAGGGGCATGTATTGGTCCTCACGGGCGCGCCGGGGACGGGCAAGACGACGGTGGTACGGGCGATTTTGGGGCTGTTCGATCGACTGGGGCTGCGCACGGTGCTTGCCGCGCCGACGGGTCGGGCGGCGAAGCGGCTCAATGAGCTTACGGGGCGCGAGGCGGTGACGATTCATCGTTTGCTCGGGGCGGGGTTTGGTGAGGGCGATTCGGCCTTGTGTTTTGAGCGGGACGCGGCAAATCCGCTGGAGGCGGACGCGATTGTGCTCGATGAGACGAGCATGGTGGACATTTTGCTTATGGATGCGCTGATTCAGGCGGTTCCACCGGGGTGTCGGTTGATTTTGGTGGGGGACGCGGATCAGCTGCCCTCTGTCGGGCCGGGGAACGTGTTTTCGGATTTGATCCGTAGCGGGGCGGTGCCTGTGGTGCGGTTGACGGAGATTTTTCGGCAGGCACGGGAAAGTGCGATTATTCGGAACGCCCATGCGATCAATCGAGGCGAGGTGCCGGACTTTAAGCAGAAGGAGGCGGATTTCTTCTTTTTGCAACGTCCGAACGCGCGGCAGACGGTGGATACGGTGGTTGATCTCGTGGCGCGGAGGCTGCCGGAGAATATGCGGATTCCGGCGCAGGAGATTCAGGTGCTGTCTCCGTTTAAGCGGGGCGAGGCGGGGACGATTAATCTCAATCGCCGGTTGCAGGAGGCCTTGAATCCGAAGTCTGCCGAGAAGGCGGAGCGGCAACTCGGGGACTGGACTTTGCGCCAAGGCGATAAGGTGATGCAAATTCGGAATAATTATGGTATACTGTGGAAACAGACTGACGGGATGGTTGGTCAGGGCGTGTTTAATGGGGATATCGGGCGGATTTCGGCGGTGGATACCCGGGAGGGTTCTGTGACTGTTGATTTCGACGGGCGGGAGGTTGTCTATGCTCCCGAACAACTGTTAGAGTTGGAACACGCGTTTGCTATGACGGTGCATAAGAGTCAGGGCAGTGAATATCGGGCGGTGGTGTTTGTCACGGAGGACGGGCCGCCGATGTTGCAGAACCGCACGGTTCTTTATACCGGGGTGACGCGGGCGAAGGCGCTTTTGATCTTGGTTGGGGATGGGAATGTCCCCGCTGTGATGATCGCAAACGACCGGACGCAGAGGCGGTATAGCGGCCTTAAGCTCCGATTGGCAGGTGAATAGCTCTATGGGTATCTTCCGGCCTATGTTGGACCTTCTTTTTCCGCCGCGATGTGTGTTTTGTCGGGCGTTTCTGGGAAGGAGCGGGAATACTTGTCCCTCGTGCGCGGATGCGCTTCCTGTTTGTGCGGGTGAAAGGGCTGTCCAGCCGGGTGAGTATTATTCTTTTTGCGTTTCACCGTTTTATTATGAGGGCGTGGTGCGGGATAGCCACCATCGGTATAAATTCCAGGGGGCTAGCTTTTATTCGCGGACTTACGCGCCGTATTTGGCGGAATGTATTGCGGCCCACTGCGGGACGCGGTATGATTTGATTAGTTGGGTGCCACTTTCGCGGAAGCGGCTTCGGGAACGGGGTTACGATCAGGCGAGGCTGCTGGCGGATGATACTGCCGCTGTGCTTGGTACGCGGACTGTGGCGACATTGAAGAAGGTTAAGAACACTGCCGCTCAGTCGGGTCTAGGTGGGCCGGAGGAGCGAAAGGCGAATATTTCGGAGGCTTATGTGGTTTTGGATCAGGCTTCGATCGCCAGAAAGCGGATTTTATTGGTGGATGATGTTTCGACTACGGGGGCTACGCTTGCAGAGTGCGCCCGTTGTTTGTTGAAAGCCGGGGCGGAAGAAGTGATTTGCGCGACATTGGCGCGGCGTTTGGATGCGTAGGGGTCCGCGTCTCATGGGTTCCTTTTTCAAAGGAGTCTTTCGTTCGGGAGTCTTGTTTTAAATTGCACGATTTTGCCAATACTGTTTCGAGGAGGAAGATTGGCTTATGCTTTTCGGACGCGACATTGGAATTGATCTCGGCACCGCGACGGTGCTGGTCTTTGTGAAGGGCAAGGGGGTTGTGTTACGGGAACCTTCTGTTGTCGCCATGGACAAAAATACGGGGCGGCTGCTCAAAGTCGGCGAGGAGGCGCAGCGGATGTTGGGGCGGACGCCTGGCAATATCGTAGCGATTCGTCCGCTGGCGGCGGGCGTGATCTCGGACTATGATATGACGGAGCGGATGCTCAAGGAGATTCTTCGCAAGGTGACTAGTTTTTCGCTGTTTAAGCCGCAGCTCGTGATCTGTGTGCCAAGCGGGATTACGGAGGTCGAAGAACGGGCTGTGATTGACGCGGGACTGCAGGCGGGGGCGCGGAAGGTGTTTCTGATTGAGGAACCTGTCGCCGCGGCGATTGGCGCGGGGATTGATATTTCGAAACCCGAGGGCCATATGGTTGTGGACATCGGCGGGGGGACTACGGATGTGGCGGTGATCTCACTGTCCGGCGTGGTGGCCTCGGAGTCGATCAAGATCGCGGGGGATAGTTTTGACGAGGCCTTGATTAAGTACATCAAACGTAAGCACAATGTGCTCATCGGCGAGAGTACGGCGGAGGAACTGAAGCGGTCGATTGGCTGTGTGTTTCCGCGACCGGATATTTTGGCGGTTGAGGTCAAGGGCCGGTGTTTGATGACGGGGCTGCCGCGGGTGGTCGCTGTCAATTCGAACGATATGATCGAGGCGTTTGAAGAGGTTTCGGAACGGATTTTGGAGACGATTCATCAGGTGCTGGAGAGTACGCCGCCGGAGTTGGTGGCGGATATCTCGAACAACGGTATTGTGATGACGGGAGGCGGGAGTTTGGTCTGGGGCTTTGATAAGTTGGTGGAGTCTCGTACGAGCATCCGCACGCATATTGCGGACGACGCGGTAAGTTGCGTGGCCTATGGCACCGGCAAATCGCTAGAGTGGATCAAGGATATGCAGGACGGGACAATTAATTTGTCTCGGCGGAGGCAGATGAGTTAGGAGCGGAAATAGAAGGGCGGCCACTTGCGTGGCCGCCCTTTTTGTTAAGCGAATTTGTGTTTGAGAAATGTTCGGAAGTTGGCGTCGATCTCGACGAGTAGGTTCATTAGTTCGTCTATGGGACGATCGAAGTTATTCACGACCCATGCTCTGACGATGCCCAGGCTGCCGGAGAGAAAGAATTGGGCATAGGGTCGCATTTCTTCCGGCCTCTCTGCGAGATGAAATTCACTGCGCCAGCAGGCCATGCAGGAGGTTTGGAATAGGTTGGAAATTCGATTGAAAAAGGTGCCGCTTGTGTTTTCTCCTAAAATTAGGCGGCATACTTTTTTATTGTCGGCGATATATCGGAGCAGGACACCGAAGAATACCTTGGCGTCTAGATTGTATTCGGCCGAGAGTATCTCGCTGACTTCCTCTATTACAACATCTTCCATTTGCCCGTATAGGTCGTAGATATCCTTGAAGTTTGCGTAGAAGGTGGATCGGTGGATGTCTGCTTTTTCGGTCAGTTCTCGCACGGTGATGTGCTGTATGCTTTTTCCCATCAGGAGTTCCGCGAGGCCTTCGCGCAGGGCTTTTTTTGTTTTTCTGACACGTCTGTCTTCTTGTGTGGCGACAGGCATGGACATACTCCTCTCTATCCGACACATCCATAGCAATTCGTCTGTTTTGAGACGGATTGCTATGGATGTGATTGTTGATACCCGTACACTTGTCTATTATAATATAGATTGTCGGAAGAGACAAGGCTTGTCTATATTGGGAGGCGCTGGGCTATGGTTATGTTTTATTTTTCGGGGACGGGGAATTCGAAGTATATTGCGGAGCTATTTTGCGAACATCAGGCAGCCGCATGCCACTCCATTGAAGAGGAGATTGATTTTGGAGCATTGATCCGTGCGGAAGATGTGGTCGGGTTTTGTTATCCGGTGTATTTTTCAGGCGTGCCACGCGTGATGCGGGAGTTTGTGGCGCGACATTTGGAGGCGCTGAGGGGTAAGCGAGTGATTGTTTTTTGCACGCAATTTATGCTCTCGGGTGACGGGACTCGGAAATTTGTGATGCTGTTTCCGGAGGGTTATATGGAGGTGATTTATACAGAGCATTTTTTCATGCCCAATAATATGAATGATGTACCTCTGCTGCCGATCGCGGACGAGACGGGCATCGAGAGATTTCTTGTGGGAGCGCGGAGGAAAATGGAGGTCGTTTGCCGCGATGTTCGGAATGGAACGGTCAAAAAGCGCGGATTTTCTATTGGCGCACGCCTATTGGGGTTGCCGCAGATTGTATTTATGGGGACCATGGAGCGGCGGGCGAATCGAGCGGTTCGTATAGATGGCGATTGCACCAGATGTGGGCTATGTGTCGAGATTTGTCCCATGGGTAATTTTTCTATGGAGGGTGAGGGTGTTCGGCTGAATCAGAATTGTACCATGTGCTATCGTTGTATTAATATGTGTCCGGAAAAGGCAATTTCTGTGCTTCTTTCCGGGAAGGTTAGATGGCAGTACAAGGGAATTTTGTAGGATTCTAAAAAGCAGAGAAGGGCGGCCTCTTTCGTGGCTGCCCTTCTCTTTTGTTGTGACTAGTCGCTCACATCAATTGGTGGAGACGGCGTTCCATCTGGCGGTGGGGGTTTCTAGTCTGGCCCAATCTAGGTGTGTGCGGATGTTTTCCCAGACGACGTAGTTGCCGTTGTATGTCCACCGGAAGTCAGTGGA